>Ga0233431_1001237_pt1 | contig 45870 bp, 42 predicted proteins | sample SI_118_April2016_FD_179867 | JGI IMG/M metagenome (GOLD analysis project Ga0233431, IMG submission 179867) | Seawater microbial communities from Saanich Inlet, British Columbia, Canada - SI_118_April2016_200_MG | ecosystem: Environmental > Aquatic > Marine > Inlet | place: Canada: British... | reverse complement strand
CAGAGCATTTCCTCTTATCTCTCCTTACTGCCCAACTCTTTATATTTCCGCATCTTGGACAACTTCTTTTGTATGCCATACCACCATTCTCTCATATTTCGGTGGCTTTTTTAAGATATTACCCCAGATATTATCTTTAGTGTATGAATAAGGGCGAGTTCAAAATCAGTCCCAAAACCGTTCAACATATTTGTGACGGATCATTTACGCATTCCGATCAGCTTTTCCAGTGTTAGCAACTGATTTACTTTGGGAGTGAGCAGCAAAACCAGCGCTGCAATGAAAATGAAAATATCAATGGTGATGCTCTGCGCTACTGTAAGCGTAACGGTATCGCCAAAACAACTGCCACATTTATCTTTATCATTAATAAGCGAGTTGACATTGGCAATCATAAAGCTTATAGCCATCAATAGAGTAACGAGTGCGCTGGGCCTGCGTAATATACCGAATAACAAATATACTCCAACCACAAGCTCAATCCACGGCAATGCGTTTCCAAAAACGGTTACCAGGACATCAGGCAGTAGATCTTGATCCTTGACGATCTCTACAAACTTGGTATGGTCAGGCAGTTTGCTCACTGCAGAAACGATGAAAGTCACCCCAAGCAGAAGCCTTAGCGTTAGGTTCAAATAGCTGTTAGAAATCAGTGAGCTAATCCGCTGCTTATCAACTCTGGCCATTTGTCGCTATCCCTTTAAGTTCCTCATCAATGGCATGGATTAAATCGTCGAGTGTGCCCGGATATTTCATGTACTCCGTATCATTGATGAACAATGCTATACCGCTAACGCCCCTGTTTTGAGCCTCATCTATTGCCACTAAAACTGCCTCGGTATACTCGCCATTGTCCAGCGATTCGGTAAAGTCGACAATATCGAGCCCTACCTCCTCAGCGGCGACCATCAGTTCCGAAATATCTTCAGGCACGTCAAGGGTGAACCGGTCGTGCATTTCCCATAACTTACCCTCAGAACCGGCAATCTCCAGCGATTCGGCGATCTTCAATGAAAAATCGGAATTTATACTGGGGTAATGATGATACACAAGTCTCACTTGATCAGGATACAAATCTAATGTCTGCAGAGCTAACTGCTCCTTTTCGACGCAAATATGTCAGGTAAAATCCACAAATGCATGCAGCGTTACAGAAGCAACTTCGGGTCCACGGCTCCAGGATTCGAATGGGTCCAGAATCTGTTTCTTCTCGCTAGTCCACAGGGCAAAACCAACCACTAGAGTGGCGAGCGTCACTAGTAAAACAGAGACAAGATATTTCTTTGTCCACATATGTCTAACTCTTTTGGCTGATGTTACCTTTTCGAAGTAACTCTCCGATTAATTTGCCGGCTTCTGCGCTCTCACTATGATGCTCCTGACTCTCTCAGAAGAATTGCCATCATTAAACTCTCGTTCTGCCACAATCTCTACGTTCTCGAATCCCGCCCGGATTATAGTATCCAGGTATTCTTGTTTGAGCAATGCACCCGCAAAACAACTAGTCCATGCATCGATGCTATTCTTTGTTTCTTCAGAGAGTTCTCTGGTGACGACAACATCGGCCAACCCGAGTACTCCGCCGGGTTTCAAGGCCCGAAAAGCCTCGTTAAAAACGCGAGGTTTGTCCAGCGAAAGGTTAACTGAGCAATTGCTGATTACAACATCTGCTGTACAGTTATCGATTGGTAAATCCTCAATCTCCGCCACGTGAAATTCAACATTGTCATAACCGTAGTGCGCTGCAGTTTTAGTAGCTTTTTGCACCATTTCCTCGGTCATATCTATACCGATAACTTTACCTTGTTCACCGACTTTCTTGGATGCCAGGAAAACGTCGATACCACTACCGGAACCCAAGTCCACGACTGTATCACCGGGTTTGATAGTAATCCCTACCAACGGATTACCGCATCCCAAGCCCATCAAAACCTCGTCAGGGATTTGTTCCAGATCCTCCCTCATGTACCCTATAGCTTCTGCTTCCGGGATGGTTCCCCTGGCGCAATGTAGACTAAAACAATAGGGAAAGCACTCATCGCTTTCTATGGCTTTGGCTGTAAAGGTTTCTATGACTGCAGCCTTGATTTCCTCTTCAGTCAGGTCCGGTCTCATTTGAAGTCCCTCATTCATTCGATTGTCCCGCCTCCAACCACCACATCCCCTTCGTAAAAGACCACTGCTTGTCCGGGGGTTATTGCTGGCTGAGGTTCTTTAAACTCAACGTGAACTCGCCCGTCTTGCAGTGGTGTTATTTGTGCCGACTTTTCTTTGTGATGATATCTAATTCGGGCTTTTGTTTGAATCGGGTAGAGTAGCGTTTCGAAGGCTATCCAGTTCATACCGGTGGCGGTAAACTCGGTGCCATATACTTCATGTTTAGATCCAACGATAACAGTGTTTCTAGCCGAATCGATCGCCACGACAAACAGCGGTTCTTTGGCGGCGATACCAAGCCCTTTACGTTGCCCGATAGTGTAATTAATTATACCACGATGCTCACCGAGTACTTTTCCTTCGCTATTTTTGATCGGTCCGGGTTGTGATGCTTGGACGGAATGTTCATTCACGAACGCAGCATAATCGTTATCCGGGATGAAACATATCTCCTGACTCTCGGCTCTCTCGACTACCGGAAGATTCAATTCCTTTGCCTTCATTCTAACGCTTTTTTTGGTCAATGTCCCCAATGGCATCAGAGCGTGCCGGAGCTGCCGTTGAGTTAAGGCGCTCAGAAAATAAGACTGGTCCTTTGTAAGATCAATCCCCTTCTTGAGAAAAAAGAGCTCACCCTCTTTCTCCAATCTCGAATAATGACCGGTAGCTATTAAATCGGCTCCAAGTGACTTGGCATGATCGAGCAAAGCACCAAACTTTATAAGATGATTACATCGCACACAAGGATTGGGAGTCCTTCCCAGAGCGTACTCACTACAAAAATAGGAAATAATATTTTGTGAAAATATATCGCTTAAATTAACGATGTGATGGGGGATATTCAAAATTAGGGCAACTTCATTGGCCTGGGCTGCATCATCTGACGGCGCATTATTACTAGAGTGTACCAGCATTGTAATGCCGAAGACATCATACCCCGCATCTTTCAAAAGAGCGGCGGTGACTGATGAATCGACACCACCGCTCATAGCTACAGCTACTTTGTTCATAGAGTCTATTCCTGTTGTTGCACCATCCGCTGGTGTTCTTTCAGGGTGCATTTGTCCATTACCACCAGAAGTTTTGCATTCCTTGCTAGGCCTGCTGCTTCCTCGTTTATCACCCCTTCCTGCATCCAGATGGATTTGGCGCCTATTGTAATGGCTTGATCGACTATTGGACCCACATCTTCTGAGCGCCGGAAGATATCAATCATGTCCACCTTTTCCGGTATTGAAAGGAGGTCCGGGTAACTTTTTTCGCCCAGTATTTCAGTAGCTTTTGGATTGACTGGGATTACCCGGTAACCTTGCTGCTGCAAGTATTCCGCAACTTCGTGGCTTGGGCGGTCTTCTTTAGGGGAAAGGCCGACAACGGCAATCGTCTTGCTCGTTCGTAGAATCTCCTCTTCGGGTTCCACTATCCCGTTGATCTTCATATGCATCTTTCGCATACACTTGTTCATAACCACCGAAATTCCGGCTTCTCGGGCAAGTTCGGCGGCCTCATCATTCGTCACATCTTCCTGCATCCAAACGAATCTTGCACCGATTTTGATGGCTTCTTCGACTATCGGAACTACATCCTCCGACCGACGGGAAATATCGACTACATCGATTTTTCCCGGTATCGATGATAAATCGGGATAGCTCTTTTCTCCGATTATTTCTTCGGCTGCGGGATTCACAGGGATAATTCGATATCCATACTCCTTGAGATAACTGCCCACTCGGTAACTTGGCCGATCCTTTTTGGGTGAAAGTCCAACGATGGCAACCGTTTTGCTTGAATTAAGTATCTCTTCCTCTATGCTCATAATTGAAACTCCCGGTTATGGTTGAGATATGATTGTGACTACATTTTAGCATAGGAGTACAAGTTGTATGTGCAGACCGTAAGGAAGGGCAGGGAAATACCACGATCGGTATTTATCGCCGATGGTTCTCTATCTGGCAAACCGGACAACTGGAGCATTCTTCGCATTCGAGTTGAAACGTAGTGTGGCCAATACCAAATTCATGTTCAAGGGTCCCATTGACCTTATCAACGATTCCTGCGCAGTCGCTTACCAACCGATCATCAATCAAAAGGTGGGCACTCATGGCATATACACCAGATGTTATCGTCCAGAGATGTACATCGTGGACGTCTTTAACTCCATCGATATTCCTGATCTCTTTACTTATCCTGTCCATATCGAGGTGTTTGGGAACTGCTTCCAATAAAATGTGGACCGATTCCAGCACTAGTCCCAATGCTCCCTTGAGGATCAACAATCCAATCAAAATGCTGATGATCGGATCAGCATATCCCCAATCCGTTACCAGTATGATAATGCCGGCAACAATCACTCCTAGGGAAGAGAGTGCGTCTCCCAACATGTGCAGAAAGGCACCTTTGACATTCAGGTTGTGACGACTACCCGAGTGCAGTACCGAAATGCCAATCAGATTAGCGATCAACCCTATTACCGCAACTCCCAACATCAAACCGCCTTCAACGTCAGGAGGCTCCAATAAGCGCTGATATGCCTCATAGAATATGTAGGCGCTAATGAGCAGCAGTATCGTTCCATTGGTCAGGGCAGCAAGTATTTCTGCTCGCAGATAGCCATATGTCTTGGTTGAATTGGCGGGTCTTTGGGCGAGTCTAAGAGCAAGTAAACTCAATCCAAGCGCCAGGGTATCAGTGAACATATGAGCAGCATCGCCTAACAAGGCCAGGCTATTGCTCAATACTCCACCGATAATTTCGATCACAGTCATAAAAGCAGTGATCGAAAGAGCAATCAGCAAACGTTTCTGATTGTCCCTTGTTGAAGAGTCGTGTTCGTGAGTGTGTGTACCCATAGTTTTAATGGTGGTAAAAAATATATAGAATCTCAAGCAGACTAAAAGCCAGGAAGAAAAACAATGAAGGGTAGCGATTTGCGATTACGAAGTTGTTACCCGCGACAGCAAACAAAATACTCTTATGAATTACAGGCTATCCAGAACCTGTCCCAAAGTATCGAATTCCTGGAGATAATTTTCCAAAGGCACGTCATTACCATCGATATCGATGGCCCATCTTTTTTGGGAAGTCCTCAGAGCCACTCCGATGGGTGTTAGGGAGAAATACAGCGAATGCCCGGAATCGTTATCTGCCTTAAAAACCATCACGTTTTCCAACGGAACAACCGTTATCTCGCCGATAGTTATGGGTTGCCCTACACGTGCCTCTCTCATTTTCGATAGGCCATTACCATCGATTTGACTGCTCTTAGTGTGGTAGGTGAAAAGGCGAAAAGTAGTGTAGGTTTGATAAATTTAATCGGAACTACCCTTAAATCGCCACTGAATCGACCCCTGAATGTCTCATGTTCGAAATCGGGTCTAACTCGTGTGTCAACTGGGGAGAAATGATCAACGAAAAATGTCGCAGGGGCGATCGCGGCAAAGAGCATTGCCGTGTCAGCCGGGTCGTCCAGACCAATCCTGATATCCAGTTTTAACTCGCGGATAGTTGCAGTCCGCCGAATCCCCTTCAAGAAACGAATAAATTGCCTTACAAAACCTTTGGTTCTCACCAAAGCGAGGAAGGGGCGAATGTTCCCCTTCCATTTCCGTTTTCTCTTTTTCTTCTTTTTGGGTTTGGCTTTCTCTTTTTTGAATTTGATGTCCTTTCCGATCAACCCATACAACCACTCCACCCTTGCCTGCGATCTCAAGTTATCCTCTTTTTCAAGGAAGAATCTAAGGTCGATGGGTATCGCCAGCAGAACAATAAAAAACAGGATTATGCCTAATAGTGTGGCAAGTATCCACAAATCGAGTTATTCTTCCTTCCTATCAAAACGTTTCTCAGCCACACGTCCAACTACATCAGTAACTTTATCAACAATGGTGGCAGCTCTTCCCTTGATGGATTCAACCTTAACACCATCCTGATTGATGATAAGCACGGCAACAGGTTTTATGCCACCAACACCACCGGTTCCTTCCCCAATTCCTTCTCCCGATCCTTCACGACTGTGGCCCTTGTCGCCTTTACCACCACCCTTTCCGGAACCACCACCCGCACCGAATGCAAAGCCGATGCTCATCATGGGGATGACAGTGTTGCCTTCGATGGTTATCGGCTCCCCAATCACAGACTTGGTGCTCAGAAGTTTCTCAATTTCTCCCATGGATGTTGCTACCAGTTTCTCGATGTCTTCCATTTGTTCCTCCTTCACTTACTTGTGATAAATATTTGATAGTTTATCAGGCTGGCAGAACTATATCTGTGACCCTGGTCATATCGTCTGCGTTAGTGTGTGATAAAAGGTATACACTGCGGTTATGGATTTGTCAATACATTTCTTCAGGTATTACGGGATGATGAATCCGAGGTATTGGGAAAGGTTGCACAATGACAGTTGGGAATGGTACAAATGAACTAGCCCATGAAACAGTTAAAACTACCTATGGATTCTATCGACTGCCGTTACTATCAGGATTGTGACGCACCGATGTGTCCCAAAGATATAAACTTTGGAAGATGTCTCTGGTTTCCTGGCGAACCAACTTGCCGTTTAAGGGCTGTTCCTGATTGGGTCATAAAGCAGAAAAGGATAGCCAAGCTTCCCAATATTGACCCCAACAAATACTTCACTCTCCGAATGCTCAATTCAGTAAAGCAAGTAGATAATGATTTGCAGGGGATAGACCCTGAATATTTCGGTGGCGATAGGCTGTGGCTTTCCAAACGATCTATAAAGGTTGGTAAAACAAAATCCGAAGATGGGCAAATAAACTCTGACTCCGATGCAAAGCCTCAAGAGAATGTTGGGAACTATCCTCTTTTTTAACTTGCGTCATAAACGGATTTGTGCGTTGGTTCTGCTAAGTTGGTGTACACAAAACCGATATCCTGTGATAAAATTACAGCGAAGAACATGAAGTACTCCTTGGGTTTAGATGCTGGCTCGGTCAATGCCAAATTGGCTCTCATAGATAGCGACTCCAAAATAATTCATCTGGACACCGAAAGGGTTACGGTTGGCCCCAAGGCGGCAGTAATCTCTCTTCTATACCGCCTCGCGGAAAAAATCGATTTAACTGATATCGATTTTGCCGGTGTTTCCGGTTCCGGCAAGGCAGTTATCCCCAAGGAATTGAACTGGACTGAATACAGTAGCCCCCTGGCGATTATTTCCGGTCTTCTTAGCTCTCACAAAGATGCTAAAACCATCATTCAAATCGGTGGGCAAAGTTCACTGGTTATCGAACTTGAAGACGGATTGAAGAGGCCATGGAGGGTAGCTTCAAATCCTCTGTGTGCCGCTGGAACAGGGCGATTCCTCGAGCAACAGGCATATCGGTTAGGGATCAGCCTGGAAGACTTTTCAACACTGGCTTTGAATGCCGAGGGCAATGCGCCTCGAATTGCTGCAAGGTGCAGCGTATTTGCCAAAAGCGACCTGATACACTTGCAGCAAAAAGGCGTTTCTGTAGAATCTATTTTACTTGCGCTATCAGACAGCGTTGCTCGGATGGTAGCATCCTTCAAAAAAGGCACATTTGACGACCCAATATATCTGGTAGGTGGAGTTGCTGCAAATGCCGCTGTATTGAAATCGCTGAACGAAGTTTTATCTGGCCGAAATGGCAAACCAACGGTAACCATCGTGCCGGATGGATATCTCCATAAGGAATGTTTGGGATCAGCTTTGCTGTCACGGGATTCTGACCATAAATCAAGCGTAACCGTTATTGAAGGTGAGGATGCCAAGCAACGCTACTATATGATGCCGATGTTTGATAAGGTTCCGCAGCACTATGAGTGGAATCCGCCTCAAATAGATACTTCTTTTGTGGGATATCTTGGTGTCGATGTTGGATCTACCAGCACGAAGGGTGTCATCCTCGATGAGTCCGGGAAGACGGTCATGTCAAAAAGTTACCTTATGACCGCCGGCAGGCCACTCGAAGCAGTTAAGCAGGTTTTGAGAAATCTCTTGGATATGGTAGGAGATAATGTAAAAATCGCTGGCGTAGGTGTAACGGGTTCGGGAAGGTATCTCATTGGTAGCTTTATTGGAGCCGATCTCATCAAAAATGAAATCACTGCCCAGACTAGAGCTGCCGAGGAATTAGCTCCCGATGCAGATATTATTGAGATCGGTGGGCAGGATTCCAAGTTGGTCATCAAACGGAATGGGGTAGTCGTCGATTATCAGATGAACAAGGCCTGTGCGGCTGGTACAGGTAGCTTCATAGATGAATTGGCGGAAATGTTGAATGTTTCGGTTAAAGATGGCCAGTTTGCCAGTTTGGCATTTGAAGCTCCGCATATTATTGATCTCGGTTCCAGATGTGCCGCTTTCATGGGACAAGCCGTAGCTTCAGCCCAGCAAGAGGGCGTACCGATAGAAATCATAACCTCCAGTCTTGCCAACTCCATCGCGCGTAACTATCTTTCCAAAGTAGTGGAAATGAGACGGCTCGGTGATGAGATAGTACTCACCGGAGCAGTCTTTTACAATGAGGCGGTTGTATCAGCCTTCCAGCAGCAACTCGAAGGGAAAAAGCTCATTGTTCCAGAACACAAAGAAGTCACCGGTGCCATCGGAGCCGCACTTTTGGCCAAAGAGGAAATGCAGGAAGTCGACTCGAAATTTAAGGGGTTCCGAAGGCTCGTTGAAGAAGATTATACGTTGAGGACGTTTACCTGTAATCGTTGCGATAACAACTGCACTATTAGCAGGTTGGAAACGGAAGGTGAGCCCCCAACTTTCTATGGCAGCCGATGCGACCTCTATGACAGTACCGTCAGTCATGAAAAGAAAGATACGGCATTTGATGAACGAGAAGGATTACTTTTCAAAGGCTATGATGAAAATGCAGGTAGTGGATTGACAGTTGGTATTCCACGGGCACTGTTGATCTATGATTACGCCCAGTTGTTCATAGGATTCCTGAATGAACTTGGTGTAAAGATGGTGTTCTCGCGTAAAACGAATCGCCAAGTCATAGAGCACTCGCTGGAGTTGAGTTATACGGATAGCTGTTTCCCAATCAAATTATTACATGGTCATGCAGCCAGCCTGGAAGAAAATGATTACGTGATTTTCCCGAGTGCTCTCCGCCTGGGTCAAAAGGAAGGCGATGAGAACCAAAAATATGCTTGTCCACTTGTTCAGGCCTCGCCGTTCCTGGTTCGAGAGGCTATCAAATTGCATGGAAAACTTTTGACCCCGTTTATCGATTTCAGTATGGGCGATAAAGAGGTTATTGAGAATCTTACCAAGACCTCCAAGCAGATAGGGTTCAGCCGATGGAAAGGGAAATCTGCTGCGAAGGCAGGGCTGGCGGCACAACGGGAATTTGAAAGAGCCCGCGAGGAGAAAGGACGGGAGTTACTTGCGCAGATCCGTGAAAACGGACAAATAGGTGTTGTGGTTTTGTCTCGTGCTTATATGTCACAGGATTCGGGTGCGAATCTCGGAATTGCAGAGCAACTTGTCCAACTTGGTGTCGTGCCCATACCACTTGATTTTTTACCTCTATCATCAGTGGATATCAGCCAGTATTCGGATCGACCTTACTGGGCGTATGAAAGCAAGCTCATAGCCGGTGCCCATATAGTAGCTTCTAACCCTCATTTGTATGGACTAATCCTGACTAATTTCGGATGTGGTCCCAATTCGTTTGTATTAAACATCGTTGAAGATATTATCGGCAGCAAACCGCTCGGGCAGCTGGAAATCGATGAACATGCGGCTGAAGCAGGTATCGTTACCAGGCTGGAAGCATTTGTAGATACAATAAAAGGGTTTGATCGTTCGGGGAAGATACGCCCCACCACCAAAAGGATCTATCGCTCAGCAGCTACTCTTGATAATTCAAAAGGAATCATGGTGGTGCCCAGAATGTGTCCGCATACTGAGGTCCTGGTGGCAGCTATGCAGGCGTTTGGTGTCGAAGCTATTGCACTGCCGGAGGCAAACGAAAAGAACCTGCTCTACTCCAACAAAGTGACCTCGGGGAAAGAGTGTCTACCCTATCGGGTGACTTTGGGTGATTTTCTAAGACTTTACTATGAAGACGGCCATGGAATAGATTTGAATTCAGTTGAGGGATTCATGGCGGGCGCTTTCGGGCCTTGCCGCTTGGGGAAATATGCCCTGGAACAGGGCGTGATTCTGCATGAATTGGGATTTGACCTCCCAATACGCACCAGCGTATCAAACAATGCTTATCGGGATTGGGGACTTGGGGCAGCTTTTGAGCGTCTGGCCTGGAAAGGAATTGTAGCCTACGATCACATGCAAAAACTTCTATGGCGCAGCCGCCCATATGAAAAAGACAAGGGGTCTACGGATGCGCTGTTCGATGAAATGATACAGTTGATAGCTGATAGTATACGCCATCGGCAGGACTTTGATGATATTCTGAAAGGGGCAGTACCGAAATTCAAAGCAGTGATCGATCCGACCCTGCCCCGCAGGCCGTTGGTGGGAGTAAATGGAGAAATATTCCTTCGCTCTAACGAGTTCAGTAATGGCAACCTTGTAAGAACATGTGAAGATGCCGGACTGGAAATGGTTGTTTCTCCCTTTGGTGAGTGGATGAAGTACCTCGCGTTGAGAAATATCGAAGATGGTCTCAAACACAGGCAAATTATGAAAGTGATTCGTGGCTATCTTAAACGGAAAGTCCAAAACCACGATGAGCATTCAGTTCTCTCCAATTTCGAGCCTCTTATCGATATCGAAGAACCCACAATCGAAGAGCTACTCAATTTCACCAAATCTCACCTCTCGCCCAGGTGTGGCAGCGAGGCGGTCCTAAGTATCGGAACCGGCATAGAATGGATGGAAAATCCCAAATTTGCCGGTGTGATTTCAGTGATGCCTCACGGATGCATGCCTGGTGGTATCGTGGCTGCAATGTCTGAGAATCTCAGCGCTGACTACTCCAAACCATGGATATCCCTCACCTACGATGGTTCACTGGAAAGCAACAACATGGTTAAGATTTACAACTTTGCAGAGGTTCTGCGATTTTCCGGTAATCATGGGTGATTGTTTCGGGAATCTACACGTAAACACTTCTCCTTTTGGTTAACGCATCAATTCTACAGTTGGCGTAACAGCTTTCGTTATTTACCTAATGTCCAATTAAGGAACCTCTGATCAACCCCCTGTACCCCCCAGTCTTGGGGGACTTCTATATCTGGGGGACACCCCCAGACCCCCGAAGTCACCACTTATTCAGAGCTTCCCTAACATAGAAGCCTTTGAAATCCTCTTTTGGGGTTGGTTTTACCACGAGTTATCTATGTGAGAGGGCAAAACCTCTCGTTACAAAGTTAATACTCTCGGTAAAGTTAATCAATCAAGTTTCATTGTATTCTCTTGACAAACCGACGACGCAGCAATAAGATGTATACAGACTGACCGGTCGGTTTGGCTACGCAAGAGCAATGAAGACTAAACGCAAAGACATTCCTCAAGAGCGCCGCAAAGAAATATTTAGTGCCGCAACAGAACTGTTTTCCAAGAGCGGGTACCATGGGGTCAGCGTAGACGCCATCGCTAAAAAGGCAGGAATGAGCAAAGGTAATCTGTATTGGCATTTCAAGTCAAAGCAGGAGATATTCATGCAACTTTTCGAATACCTCGCGTTGCCCCTGTTTATGCCACTGATGCAGCTTTTAGAAGAAGATTTGCTCCCACGTGAGAAACTAACTGTCATGAGCCGTGCCTGTCTTGAGACAGCCGAAGCCAATCCTGAAATCGTGCGTTTTGCCTGGCAAATCTCAGCTCAACTGGAATTGAAAGAAATGTTCACCTCCGAATACACTGAATGGATGGATCCGTTTATCGAAAAATTAACACCTCTCTTTGCTGCTATCGGTGAGAAAAGACCAGAAGATATTGCCAGATTCTATGCACTTACTCTCGATGCTTTTATGGGTATGACGGTGATGATGCCAGGGGCATTTGACAAGGAGAAAATGCTGGCGCTTATCGAAGAGCGATTTATTAACTTTGTGTGAGGAAAAGGATGATTAAGACCGATCGCCTGCTGAAAATAGAAGATGTCTCACGAATATACCAGATGGGACAGGTAGAAGTGAAAGCTCTTACCAACGTCTCATTGGAGATAATGAGGGGTGAGTTTATCGTCATATTGGGGCCAAGTGGTTCCGGAAAGACAACCCTATTGAATCTCATCGGCGGTATGGATTCGCCTACCTCCGGAAAGTTGATCTCCGATGGTATTGACATCACAGCTCTCGATGAAAAAGGGCTCACTCGTTACCGGCGGGACCACATCGGATTTGTCTTTCAATTCTTCAATCTCATTCCGTCATTGACTGCCAGGGAAAATATCGAATTCGCTGCCGAACTGGTTAAGGAACCGCGTGAGGCCTTGGAAACGCTGGAGGTCGTTGGGCTAAGGGATCGTGCCGATCACTATCCCAGTGAGCTTTCCGGAGGAGAGCAGCAACGGGTGGCGATAGCCAGAGCTATCGTAAAAGACCCCCCTCTTCTTTTGTGCGATGAACCCACTGGCGATCTCGACTTTGATACCGGAAAACATATACTTTCGGCCATGCGCCGGATCAATCAGGAAAGGCAGAAGACGGTGTTGCTGGTCACTCATAACACTGCGATCGGAGGCATCGCTGATCGGGTGGTACGCATGCGTAGTGGAGAGATCGTTGAATTAAAGGAAAATTCCTCTCCAATCGATCCGCAGGAACTGAGGTGGTAAGGCCATGAAAAAGATGCAGCGCAAGCTGGTTCGCGATCTCGGCGCATCAAAAGAATTGTTCATTGCGGTCACTATCATTATCTTTTTGGCGGTAGCTTTCTTCGGGGCTATGTACATGGCCTACCTGAATCTTGGCGATTCATACAATTATTCCTATGAACAACTACGTTTTGCCGATTTTACCGTGAAGGTGTCTCAGGACGCGTCCGAAGCCACGGCACAACTTGAGGATATCGAAGGGATTGATGCTGTCACCGGCAGGATGAACGCCGATTTCGCACTCACCCTCCCAGGGACGGACGCAAAGAAGGTATTAGCACGGGTGATTTCTTTGCCTGCCTCGGAACCCGAAAGGACAAGTGTGGTCAATGATGTTCTGGTAGAAGATGGTGAATACTTATCGAATGTAACTAACTCACTTCTGGTAGAAAAAAACTTTGCCGAATATCACGATCTTGAGCCTGGACAAATAGCCCGGCTCGCGGTTGCCGGCGAAGAGATTAACTTTGAGATTGCTGGGATTGCCGCCAGTCCTGAATATATATTTCCGGCTAAAAGTCGTCAGGAATTCATGCCTTCTTCCGAGGTATGGGGAGTGGTTTTTGTCCCTGAACAACTTGTTGGCAGCGTCTTTAGAAAGCCGGTAAATGAATTCTGTTTTCTGATTGAAGATGGTGCGGACCGTGATAGTATCATTTCACAAGTCGAAGAGATTCTGAATCCCTATCAGATAGTTGACATCGTACCTCAGGAAGAGCAACCAAGCTACTCCGGTCTTGATATGGATCTGGAACAATTCGCAACCCTGGCCGAACTTTTTCCTCTTCTATTCATCATCGTCGGAGCGATGGCGACCTACATTCTGCTCACAAGAATTGTCTACAACCAGCGTACCCAAATCGGGTTGATGCTGGCAGTGGGCTATTCCCAAAGACAGATTATGATGCACTACCTTGGTTTTGCCCTCGCGATCGGCATTATAGGCTCGATATTAGGAACCTTAGCCGGGTATTTTTTGTCAGAAGGAATCACCGGTTTCTATGCTAATATGATCAATTTGCCGTTTACTGTAACAGAACCTCAGTGGCTGGCTATGGAGGAAGGTATCATTCTGGGCCTACTGCCCTGTGTGATTGCCGGATTGATACCAGCCTGGGGGGCCTCTCGAATTCTCCCTGCAGAGGCCATGCGTACTCCAGCGCCGACGGTGGGTCGCAAGTTGCTATTGGAACGGATGTTCCCATTCCTGAATCGTCTTTCTCCGCTTTGGAAGATCCCGCTGCGGAACATATTCAGAAATCGTCGCCGCAGCCTTTACACCGGTATCGGTGTAACCTTTGGGGTGAGTCTCATATTGATATCAGCGGCCATGATCGATTCAATGAAAGACATGATGGACTTTCAATTCGACGATATACAAAGATACGATGCCCGGATCGATTTCGACGGCCCGCAAAAAGCAAGTTTAGTCGATAACATCGAGGGATGGAATGAAGTAGAGTCGGTCGAACCATTTGTCGAGGTTACCGTACGGATGGAGCATAAGGGAGAGACCTATACTACCTTGGTCATCGCGCTCCCTCAGGACGCTGAATTACGCGGATTGTATTCCCCTTCTCGTGATCGAATATCAGTGAGTCCTGAAGGTATTATGTTAAGTGACGCACTGAAGGATACATTGCACATATCCAAAGACGATATACTCACGGTAGCTTTTGGAAAAGAAGAAGCACAACTTGAAGTTACCGGATTTACAAAAGAACCTATGGGTAGCTTCGGGTTTATAAGTTTGGAACAGGCGCAGGCTATAGCCGGCAGTAAGGACATTGTCACAGGGGTATTTTTGGAGGTGCCGGAAGCCTCTGGGGCAACTATACGTGGGAAAGCTTATGAAACCGGGGGTATTGCCTCGGTTGAGTTGGCCTCCGAGACCCAAGACAGTATTGATGAGATGATGCAAAGCGGCATGGCCATGTTGTGGATTATGTTGCTGTTTGGCGCTACCCTGGCTCTGGCTATTGTCTTCACCACGGTCACCGTCAATATTCTGGAACGTCGCCGCGAAATAGCTACTATGCGCACACTTGGAGAATCCAAGAACAGGATAGCGGCAATGATCACTATCGAAAATATGATACTCGGAGTGGCAGGACTAATCCCGGGCATTATCCTGGGCTATATTCTTGCACTCTACTTCTTCAGTCTTTTCCAGGGGGATATGTTCTCGATGGACCTGGTTATCCTTCCCACGACCTACGTGTTAACAGTGGGAATAATTATCATGATCATGCTTGTATCTCAAGTACCCGGTATTCGCAACATCAATCGATTGAATTTGGCGCAGGTGACCAAGGAGCAGGCGACCTAGGGAAGCTCTGAACAAGTCTCGAATCATGGGATAGTAGTGACAGGATTTGTTCAAGGAGATTTACCGATGATAAATGGGCCATCGTTTGCCAGCCTCGCCTATGACAATAAGAAGAAAAGGACCCGCCGGGAAGAGTTTCTGGCGGAGATGGATCAGGTGATTCCGTGGGCAGATATTTCAAAGATTATCAGGAAGCATTATCCCAAAGAGGGGAACGGTCGTCAGCCGATGCCACTGGAGCGGATGCTGCTAATCTATTTTATGCAACAGTGAAACGGGTTGTTCTACAGCCGAAGAATTGATGGTTGACCTGTCTCCAACCGTTTAACCGCCTGATGTAGAAAAACTCAACTGGATAGGATTATTCAGAGGACAGCCAAAGGACGAAGTTGCTCCGTATCCGATTTCAAAAGTGTAGGTTGTCTGCTTTTTCAGTTGTGCTGACGGTTCGATATTTAAAACAAAACCTGCCTCTGCCCAATTGGTTGTATACTCAATAGCTGGGGTAACTGTTAACGCGGCTTCCACCGACGATGGGTCCATTGATCGATCAAAAACAATCTGTATTGGATAATTTGAGGGAATATCTGTCTGCCCATCTTCAGGAATTGCACTCGAAAATTCAGGGATACCGTGTATTCCAGTGAAAAAGCTTAAAATGTAATTATCCCCCAGAGATTCCCAATTGGATGATAAGACTTTGGATCCAATTCTAACTGTGAAGCCGGTATCAAAGGCCAGAGGTTCAAATGGCTGCAAGACGGCTATAGTATTACCTTCTTTCCAGCGAATTCCATAATCAAATGAAGGGATAACCTTTATTGCTGATTCCACAGATTCTGGCTTCATTTCCTGGTCAAAGGTTATTTCAATAGGATCAGATGGTGATGCATTTGGTTGCCAATCAGATGGTGAAGTGCTGATTACTGTAGGTGGGTTAACCGAACCTTTTGTAGCGAAGCCAAAACTGTATTGGCTGTTCATTTCGTCTGCTTCTACCGAAGTTGCATCAGGTGCGACTGTAATTGTGTATGATGTGTTGTAAGCCAATGGGCCAAGTGGTTTCAGTAATGCAACAATATAACCATCTCCTTTGCCCCAAGTTGCAATCTCCCAATTAGCGGCATACCAGCTTATCTCCCAATGTAAGGGGGGGGATATTGAGATGGCATCTTCCACCAGCGTTGGCGCCATGGCTTGGTCAAATATCAGAAGAATGGAATGGGATACTGGTACATCCAGATCTCCATTGCGCGGCAATGTGCCCACTATAGAAGGGGTTTGCCCTGGAGTTTTGCCGAAAACTGTATTAAGCCGGTCTTTTACATGGTTTGTTGCTGAGTTCGGAGAAAGTTCAGCATATATATCAGTTTGCTGGAGTGCAACCAATTGATATAGATCTTCGATTCTGCTGGAAGACGAGGAACTCAGTCTGTTTGCCATGTCAGTGACATACTCCCCGAATTTGATCGGGAGTTGCTCTTCCAAGTAATCATCAGTTTCATAGGTTGCAAAATTCATATATGTATCAGTTTGTTGTGCCAGACGTAGCTGTTCCAAGTCTTCGAAAAAGCCGGAATTCTCCGGATCCAACTGATCTGCCATGTTCCTGAGCCAATTATTGAATTTGTTGCCCATCTGAGCACTCTCGTAAATAATTGTGCCGGCACTGGCAAGGCCACTATACTCCTCAGTTTTCTCAATGACCTCGATGTAGAAAAAATCATCAAGAGCACTGGAGTCCTCTGTGTTGATAGCGTCTATTCTTTTTAAAACCCACTCGTTGAATTTATCAGCCATCTGACCTTCAACGTAACGATGCGTAACTGATGCAGCAAGTTCATTGTATATATCCATTGCCTGAATAAGCTGTAGATCGAAGAGATTATTGACCGCATTAACATCATCTGGATTAATAGCTTTTCCCATGTTTCGGATCAATTGATTGAACTTCTCTTCTATTTGATCTTCGGCGTAATTGTGAATATTAATAGATGGATCGATGAACCGTGTGTATTCATCGGTGCGCTGCACGCGCTGTAGGTTTAGGAAATCCTTTAGAGAATCCGAATTATTCGGATCTATTGCATCGACTTGACGTCTCATCCATCCACTGAATTTCAGTTTCAAATCCCTTTCCAGTTGTCGGACCTCTTCGGTAGAAAATAGTCCTTCATTTTGAGCCGCATCAAGTTTCTGTAATGCTCCGAACAGTTCGGCCAGGGAGGAAGTCTGGCTGGGATTTATGGCAGCGATTGATTCTTCAATTGACATTGTCGGAGAAGGAGTGGGGGTAGGAGAAACAGTCGACGTTGGTGATGGAGTGAGAGTAGGAATACCAGTAGGCGTAGGTATTGGATTGGGTGTCAATTCAACAGATGATGATGCGGTAGGCGTGGATGAAGATGACGTTGTAGATGAAGGTGAAGCGGAAAAAATGAGATTGATAGCCAATGAAGGTGAGGGTGAAGGAGAAAGGGTTGGTGTGGGTGCAGGACTTGGACTTGGACTTGCATTTTGCGCTGCTGTTTCCGATTCACTTCCACATCCGGTAACAGTCATAGATACGAATATAGAAAGGGTTAATACTAAAAGAAGACTAAAGCGCCTATACATGTTTCCTCCTGATCCGACACGCACTATTTATGATAAAGAGCAAATACAATAGTGTCAATCGAATTTGCACGAAAATTCAACTGCATGGAATCACGTAGCGGAATTGAGGGCTAGCCAGCTTCAACAAACTGTATGTATGTTGTAGGCTCATGATATACTGTGGGCCAAAGTATGCCCACGTACTTTTAATGGATGAAGAATACGGGGTTATATGGATAGATCATCTCAATGGGGCTCCCAATCGCTCCGAGAAAGGCAAACCGGGAGAAAGTTCGGGACGCAAAGCCGTGGATCTAAAGCTCATGTTAGGGTGATGATTGCCAGGCTGCTGAGGGGTCATCAGGGACTTCTCAGTGTTCCCTTTTGTGCAAAAAGGATGCCTTTCAGAGCCGCTCTTTTTGTAGTTAGATGACTAATCAGTCCGAACATAGATGATCAGCCAAAGTAAAACCGATTGACATGAAAAAGGAGCAAGTGTCCTATGTCCAAAGTGCTTGTTATCGATGACGATGCCGATTTTGTCCGATACCTTAGCCGAAGGCTTTCGGATGAGGGATACGATGTTGTAAGCGCTAATAGCGGTTTCGAAGGCATCAAGTCAGCTGAACGGGAATGCCCCGATGTAATTCTGCTCGATGTGGTGATGCTAGAGATGGATGGTTATGAGACTTGCCGTCAGCTTAAGGCCCATCCCGAAGTTGGATCGATACCGATAATTATTGTAACGGTCAGGGATAAAGAAGATGAGATGGTCAACGGGCTGGATGCCGGAGCCAATGATTATGCAACAAAACCAATTGTGTTGCCTGTTCTTTTGGCACGGCTCAGGTCTGCTATCCGCACAAAGAAAGATCGTGACGCCATATCTCATGAAGTTGCGGAACGCAAACGCATTGAGGTAGCGCTTCGCGCCAGTGAGGAGAAGTACCGAGATCTATTCGAAAACGCCCATGACTTGATTCAAAGCGTTGATGCGGATGGTAGGTTCATGTATGTAAATTCAGCATGGCTCAATACATTAGGCTACGAAAAGGATGACCTCGAAAACTTGAAACTCACGGATGTCATAACTGCCGATCAAACGACTCAGTGTATGGACCTACTAAACCAGGTTATACAGGGGCAGGAATTCACAAACATTCAAACTACGTTTCTAACAAAAGAAGGGCAAGAAGTATACGTAGAAGGCAACGTTAATGCCTGGGTTAAAGATGGAATATTCGTTGCAACCAGGGGAATATTCAGGGATATCACCGAGCGAAAACTGGCTGAAGCAGCAGCAAACAGAGCTAATTCCAAGCTATCCGCACGGCTCAAAGAGCTCAATTGCCTTTACGGCCTATCCACACTTGCCGCTTTGCCCGAAAAGATGGAGAGAATATTCCAGCGTCTCGTAGATTCCCTTCCCCATGCTTGGCAGTACCCCGAGCTAACTTGTGCAAGAGTAACTTACAATGGAACCGAGTACACAACGACCAATTTTGAAGTAACACGCTGGAAGCTATCCACGGAAATAGTTGCGTCCAGTGAAGCTGTTGGGACGGTGGAGGTCTACTACCAAAAGGAAATGCCCGATTTGCACGAAGGTCCCTTCACGATAGGCGAAAGACATATCATTGACTCCGTGGCGTCGCAATTAGGGGCAATCTGTGAACATAGGCAAGCCGAAGAGGCGCTAACAAAAAGTGAAGAGAAACTCAGGGCGATCTTCGAGAATGCCAGTGATCCAATCATCCACCTCGACATGTCTGGCATCATTGTCAATGCAAATACAAGGATAAAGGACATCTTTGGCTATGAACCACGTGAAGTGATTGGTAGGAATTTTGCCGAACTTGATTTCATCAGTTCCGAGTGTGTGAAAGCCGTGTCTAAACGCTTCAACTCAATGATGGTGGGGAGTGATGTGGGGGGTGTAATTGAATTGGAAGTTTCTCACAAGAAGGGCCATCTTGTTTCTGTCGAGGCTAGCTTAGGTCCACTTCAGAAACATGGCAAAACTGAGGGGCTTCTGGTGATTGCAAGGGACGTCTCGGAACGCAAGCGGTCAGAAATGGCACTGAAAGAGAGTGAAGAGAAATTAAGCACAATGTTTGGAACTATTGGGGATGGTGTGAGCGTCACCGACCTGGAAGGCACCGTCGTAGAAGCGAACGAGGCTTTTTGTCGAATGTTCAAACACGACCAAAAGAAACAAGTTGTGGGGCGAAATGCGGCCGAATTTATTGCTGAGAAGGACCATGACAAATTGATGAATCACACGATGAGTGTGTTGGAGTGTGGAATCAATGATACGAGAGAATACACCCTTTTGGATAAGTCAGGACGAGAATTCGAAGGTGAAATAACTGCCTCATTAATGCACGATAGTTCCGGTCATCCAGCTGGATTTGTCAGTGTTACCAGGGATATTACCGAACGAAAGCAATCAGAGAAAGAACTACAGGATAGCTTGAACAGTCAAAGAATACTGGTTGGATACTTAAACAGTATTCCCACACCAACCCTGACTATCGATAAAGGCTTCAATATCACCTTTATAAATCCAGCAGGGGCTGCTGCTGTTGGCAATACAGTTGAACAGGTAACGGGTATTAAATGCTACGACCTATTCAAAAACAACCATTGTCACACATCTAAATGCTTCTGCAAGAAAGCGATGAGTAAGGACAAAACAGTGAGTGGGGAATGTGTCATTGATACGGATCGCCGGGACTTGCCGGTAATATATACTGCTGCGCCCATTAAGGATGCTGAAGGCAAAACGACTGGAGCTCTGGCACATATGGTTGACATCACTAACCTAAAGAGCGCCGAGAAAGAACAAAGTGAGATTCTCAAAGCCAAACAGGAACAAAATGACCTCCTTATCAAGGCACATACCGAACTTGAACAGGCACTTAACGAGATCAGGATATCTCAAGAGGAGCGCGAAAGGCTCAATCGAGAGCTTGAGGATATAAACAAGGAATTAGAGCAAGTTATCTATGTAACTTCTCATGATCTCAGGTCACCTATGGTAAATATACAGGGCTTTAGCCGGGAGTTGGATGTATCGGTTAAGGAATTGATTTCAATCATAGAAAAAGAAGATATCTTGCCGGAAGTACGAGAAAACTTTATCCCGGTTCTTGAAGAGGATATTCCTGAATCCCTCAATTTCATACAGTCGAGCGTGTCCAAGATGGAAATCTTGCTTTCAGGTCTCTTGCAGGTGTCTAGAGCGGGACGGTTGACGCCGAGTCTAACAGACCTCGATATGAATGCCCTGATAGTTGATGTTCAAAACTCTTTTGAACATCAACTGAGAGAAAGAGGCGTGCAAGTGGAAATATCTGATCTCCCTAATTGCTTTGGGGATCAGTCGCAGATGAACCAGGTTTTCTCAAACCTGTTGGGTAATGCCCTGAAATATCTCGATACCGACAGGCAGGGGGTTATCAGGGTGACTGGGTGCAAAGAGAATGATCAGGTAGTCTATTGTGTGGAAGATAACGGGGTAGGTATTCCCGAAGAACACAAAGAGAAGGTGTTTCAGATGTTTCACCGAATCGATGCTAATGCAACCCCTGGAGAAGGTTTGGGTTTGACGATAATCAAGAAAATCGTGGGCAAACATCACGGAAGAATGTGGCTCGATTCGGTGTACGGAATAGGCAGCAAGTTCTTTGTGGCATTACCTGACAAAGTTGATCAGAGAGAGTCGCTTGATAGTGGATCATTGGTTGAACCAGAAGGAATCGTTGCGTGAATACTAAGCAGGTAGTTACGGCAATTGGTTGGGATTGCTCGAACAAATGGGAGTATCAAAAGCAAGGGAAATCTTGATATGACGACGCTGGGAAATGCCATAGGCATAACAAGGGGTTTTACGTTAAATGGTATGAAGAACTATATCATTTTGTATGTAGCAATTGTTTTTGTCTTTATGGCAGTCAGGCCTATGCTAATCACCTCTGATTGGACTAGCTCAAACGAGTTTCATGCATGCATAGAGATGTGTAGTGCCTTAATTTCCATGATCGCTGGTGTGGCATGCCTTACGTTCTTCATTAGCTCTCAAAGCAGGTACTTCCTGATAATCGGAGTAGGCTTTTTTGTTTGTGGGAGTGAGGGCCTTGTGCACGGTATCCTGAGTTTCGAGAGGCTATTCGAGAATTCAGACGTAGACTTGTCCAGATTTATCCCTGGCACCTATGTTGCCGGAAGGCTTACCTTGGTTTCTATGATAATCGCTGCGGCATTGTTGGAAGACAGAATGAAGACAGCAATCATCGCCAAACGTGAAGCCGTTATGTTTACCACAATTGGTGTGCTGATAGGTGGAGGGCTAACAGTTCTTGCTTTCTTGATTGATCTGCCTCGATTCGTATACCCGGAAAGGTTTATTTCCAGACCGCTTGATTTTGTTTCTGCGATGCTATTCTTGATTGCTTTTGCGCTTACCATAAATCGGTTTTTGGTAAAAAAGGATATTTTTACCGGTATGCTTGTGGCATCCATACTCCTCAGTTTAGGAGGACAGATCTATATGTCCTTCTCCAAACAGTTGTTTGATGTCTATTTTGATACTGCCCACTGGGCGAACATCGTAAGTTATTGCATGCCGCTTCTGGGAATAACCATCTATTCACTGAGTGAGATGCAAAGGTCAAATCATGAAGTTACAGAACGCAAACAGGCGGAGGATGCCTTGCGTAACTCGGAAGCATTCCAGCGCACTCTTTCCGAGGCGTTGCCCGACTCCGTATTCGTTCTTGATACAGATGGCAGGATCCAGAGGGTCAATCGGGTCAATCCCGGACACAACGAAGAAGATGTCGTTGGCCAAAGGGCACTGATGTTCGTACCACCGGAGGATCGTGACATTTTTGAAAATACTTTCCGGAAAGCTCTCGACACTGGACAGATTCAGAGCGTGGAAACAATGGTGGATCTCCCGGAAGGAACGAGATATTCCCTCAATCGCATGAATCCGGTCTCCCTTGCCGGTGAGGAAATATCAGTTGTGCTCATCGCAACCGATATCACCGAGCGTAAGCGGGTGGAATCGGAGCTGCAACGCATAACTAAAGCGGTTGAAAGCTCAAATGAAGCTATTGGAATGTCAGATTCCCTGGGTAATCACTTCTATCAGAACAAGGCTTTCACCGAACTGTTTGGATATTCGATAGAGGAAATAGTTGCCGAAGGTGGTGGCCCCGCATTATATGCGGATACGGAAATAGCACGAGATGTATTTAACAGTATTATGGCTGGCGAGTCTTGGGCCAGTGAGATTGAAATGATATCAAAAACAGGGCGTAAAATCTATGTCTCGTTGCGTGCCGATGCGGTTAAAGACGATTCGGGAAATGTTATCGGACTTGTTGGTATTCATACAGATATCACTCAACGTATGCAGGCGCAAAAAGAGCTGGAAGATCTCACTGCTGAACTTATAAAGAGGAACATGGAACAGGACGAAATCATCTATGTCAGTTCACATGATTTGAGGTCTCCCGTACTTAATATTCAGGGTTTTGCCAAAGAACTGGATAGCTCTCTAGAAGGGATGAATGATGCTATCAGGGGTCTCGATATCCCTGATGAGATACGTGAAAGACTCGATTTAATAATGGAATCCGATATGGAGGAGAGCCTTAGCCATATCAAGATCAATTCGGCAAAGATGGAAGCCTTGCTTATTGGTCTCTCCCAGGTTTCAAGGGCAGGGAGGCAGAAGCCTGAAATGAATAATCTGAACATGAATCAATTGCTAGTGAGTATTGAAAGAGGATTTGAGCACGAAATTGCCAAAATGAAGGTTACGGTTGAGATGGGAGACCTGCCTCCATGCAAAGGAGACTATGAGCAGCTCAGAGTCGTGTTCTCCAACCTTTTTGATAATGCACTGAAATACCTGGACCACAAAAAAAGGCCCGGTCTGATCAAAATATCTGGGTGGAACGAAGATGGAAAAGCTGTCTATTGCGTTGAAGACAATGGCATAGGCATTCGGCAGGAGTATAGTGAGAAGATTTTCGAAATATTCCACCAACTCAATCCAAGGAACGATCAGGGAGAGGGATTAGGCCTCACTATTACCCGAAGGACTTTGGGAAGACATGGGGGCGAGATATGGGTGGAATCAGAGCAAGGATTGGGGAGCAAATTCTTTGTATCATTACCAATTGAAGTCGATGAAATGACGGGTAAATGAAATCATGAGTGATGACATAGTCATTCTCGTGGCTGAGAGTGATATGGGACAAGCGGGTCTGATTCAGAATACGCTCAAGAGAAAGGGAATGTCAAATGATATTATCCATTTTCATGATGGAGAGGAAGTGCTGGACTTTTTCAGACAAAAGGGCAAAGGCCAGTACAGGCAAAGCGGCATCCCGTATATGTTATTGCTGGACCTGAGTATTACGAAATTCGATGGCATTGATGTCTTGCGAGAGATAAAAAGGGGATGAGGAATTGAAGGACGTACCAATGATTGTATTCGGTGTGTCCGATGATCCCTGGGCAATCGGCAGATGACAGTCACTTGGATGCAGCTTGTATATCGAAAAGTCCGTGGACTTCGAGCAGTTCGCTGAGACCATCCGGCAGTTTGGCGATTTTCTGAATATGGCAATAGAGAATTGAATCACCTGCAAAGAAAGACGGGGAGAGGAGAAACCGATACAATGGCAAATGGAAACGAACTGGTTGTACTTATTGCCGAGGATGATATGGGGCATGCAGCCCTAATCAAAAAGAACCTCAAACGATCAGGTATATCCAATGATCTCATCCATTTTCACGATGGGGAAGAAATATTGGACTTCCTATTCTGCAGAGGCGATGGCCCTTATCGTGAGAGCGGTACCCCCTACCTACTGCTCTTGGACATCCGGATGCCAAAGGTAGATGGGCAAGAAGTATTGAGACAAGTCAAAGCAGATGAAGAGCTGAAAAAAATGCCTGTGATAATGCTCACTACCACTGATGACCCAAAAGAAATTCAGAAATGCCACTTTCTGGGCTGCTCTAATTATATCGCCAAACCTGTCGACTACGAAAAATTCAGCGATACGATACAGCAGTTGGGATGTTTTCTTAAGATTGTCCAAGTCCCGGTATTGAGTGGGAAAATATATGCATAAGAACGATTGGAAGATTGAGGGGCATGTACTCGTTGTTGAAGATGACGAGGGATTGAACCGTTTGATCTGTAACAATCTAACGAGTGCTGGCTTCGAAACGGCCTCTGCTGTTAATGGCACCGAAGCACTTAAGAAGTTTGATGCAAATCGAAGCATGCTACTTATACTGGACCATATTTTGCCCGATATGACCGGAAGTCAGGTGATTGAACAACTGACGGAATTTCATGGCCCGATTCCTTTTATTGTCATCACGGGACAAGGGGATGAGAAAACGGCGGTTGAGATGATGAAGCTCGGTGCGCGTGATTATGTGATAAAAGAGCAAGATTTTATGGGGCGCCTATTGAAGGTAGCCTGTCGTGTAGTTGAGCAACTGGCCACCGAAAGTAAACTGTTATGGACGGAAGCTCAGCTACAAGAGAGTGAGAAACGATATCGAACTCTCTTTGAAAACTCGCTGAACGGCATTGCTTTTCACTCGATAGTGACTAACGATGAAGGAGAACCGATCGACTATGTATTTCTCGAAGCCAACCAGTCCTTTGAGGATATAACGGGTCTAAAGGGAAAGGAAATAGCCGGACGCCGCGTGAGCGAAGTCATGCCAGGAACAGAGAATAGCCCTCTCACAAAGATGTACGGGCGGGTGGCTTTAGGGGGAGAACCGCTAAGTGTTGAACAATTCGTGGCACCGCTGAATAAGCATTATAGGATCATTGTATTTTCACCTTGCAGTGGTGAGTTTACCACAGTTTTTGCTGATATCACTGAACTCAGGCAGGCGCAGGAAGTGATATCTGAGCAATCGGAAGGAACGAGGCAAATCGAACAGATTGTGGCTGCGCTGGAGGAGCGCACGGAAAAGCTTCGGGCAGTACAGGAATCTATGACGGTGAAGGAATATCTCTAATGCGCTATTTACTGGTCATCATCGTGAACAAGACCTCCAGTTATGGAGGTGTCAAAAGGTAATGAGTTATTCATCTGTGCATGATGATTATTACAAAGTTGATACTACGGTCCTGATCGTCGAAGATGATGCGGACCTGAATCATTTGATCGGGAGGTATCTGCGAAGAGCAGGCTTTGAAAACACTTCTGCGTTGACCGGTTCTGAAGCTATTGATCAATTCCAGCCAAATGGGAATACGATACTTCTATTGGATTATATGTTGCCGGATATGACGGGCAAACAAGTGGTGGAAACGTTGACAAAAACGTATGGGCAGGTTCCCTTTATCATGGTAACAGGCCAGGGTGATGAGAGGGTAGCCGTTGAGATGATGAAACTTGGTGCCATGGATTATCTGATCAAGGATACTGGTTTTATCGACATGGTGCCTGAGGTGGTAGACAGGGCCATTCGACAATTAGACACCGAAAGGAAGCTAAATTGGACGGAAACTCGATTACACGAAAGCGAAGAGAGGTATCGAGATCTATTTGAAAATGCCAATGACTTGATTCAAAGCGTTGACAAAGATGGCCGGTTTGTTTATGTCAACCGGGCTTGGCATCGAATATTGGGGTATGAATGGGGTGAGTTGGAACACTTGAGGTTCACGGACATATTGGTACCAGATCAACGGAGACATTGCACGGCTATTTTTGAACAGCTGGCGAGGGGAAAGGAATTTGTTAATATCAAGACCACTTTCCTGACCAAAGATGGCTGCAAGGTATTCGTTGAAGGCAGTATTGGCGCCAGGATAATCGATGGTGAATTAGTCGCCGCCAGAGGAATCTTTCGCGATATTACCGAGCGTAAGCTTGCGGAAGCGGAAATTAGAAAACGTGAACAGGAATACTCATCTCTTGTTGAGTTGAGCCCTGACGGCATTGTTTTGGTAAAAGATGGGGTGATCATTTTTGTGAATCAAAGAGCGACAGAATTGTTTGGATTGGCTGGAGGCGATCTGGTAGGCAAAAATATCGGTCGTCTCATGACTATCGCTCTGACAGACAATATGAGCGAGTTAAGTGATTCCGAAAGGCAATCGCTCATAGAAAACCCGGGCCAGTTTTCCTCCGATATCCAACAATCGAGCATGTGCCAATTGCCTATAAGTAATGGCCTTGGAGAGCATCTCTGGATTGAAGTTAATTCCAATCCAATTGATTATCGGGGCGAGATGGTACGGCTATGTTTTGTCCGTGATATCACCGAACGCAAACGAATCGAGCAGATGAAAACCGATTTTGTTTCCCTGGTATCTCATCAACTGAGAACGCCGGTTGGTGTGATCAGAGGATATGTTGATAATATGCTTTCTGGTTTGGCAGGTGAGCTGACTGATAAACAAAAGCAGTATCTTGGGGAAATGCAGTTGATTAGTGCTAAAAACTATAACCTGATTTCGGATTTGCTCAATGTATCGAGGATAGAACGTGGAGTAGTATCGGTTGAAATAGAACCGGTTAACCTTATGGAGATCGTGGGCCATGCGACAAGGGAATATAGCGAGCCAATGGAGAGCAAGGGATTAGCGCTGAATGTGGAATTTTCAGAAGAGAATATTGTGGTGCTGGCTGACGAAGATAAGATGGTCGAGGCGTTGTGTAACATCATCAACAATGCGCTCAAGTTTACGGAGAACGGATCTGTAGATATTCGCGCTGAAAGAAATGGTAGTTGTGCTGTGGTGACAGTATCCGATACAGGCAAGGGTATGTCTCCCGATACAATCGCCAAACTCTTTTCCAGGAATCAGATTTTTGGCGGTAGTCCTACGCCGGACGGTGGATCTGGTTTGGGATTATACATTGCTAAGGAATTTATGGAATTGCAGAACGGAAACATATCCGTTACATCTGTTGAAGGAGAAGGGAGCAGATTTGTTTTCAAGGTACCTTTGGCTAAATAAGATTTGGAACAGACGAGGGAACAAATGGTAAAAACCACTGATAGAGGTACAGTTTTAATCATCGAAGATAACGCCGGATATCGTCGGGTATATCAAGATGCTCTTGAGGCTGAAGGGTATGAAATAATCGATGCTGATGACGGCGAGTGGGGATTGCAGCTGGCGCTGGATGAAAAGCCCGATTTGATTTTATTGGACCTGATATTGCCGGGGATGCACGGTTTCGAGGTTTTGAAAGAAATACGTGCTCATCTCAGCACAAGATCGATCCCTGTCATTGTTTTTTCGGTGTTGGGTGAGGGAAAAGACGTCAGAAAGGCTATGGATCTGGGCGCAAATGATTACGCGGTAAAAGGAGCTGTTTTGCCTCGAGAGATGCTTAGCAAAGTACGTCACGTGCTTGGTGAGGCGGGATCAATCAAGGAAGAGTCCAAGTATCAGGTTGCCGTCAATCCACTATCGGCGGATGCGGCCCCTCTCTCAAGGGCGGTGGGTCTCAATGATACTATGATGTGCCCTCATTGTAATGGCGAAATGACGCTGGAATTGATACGCGATGGTTCGTGTTCTCCAGGGCATTGGTTCGCCGCGCACTTCATATGTTCGAAGTGCGCGATCCAGTTCTAAAAATGAGAGTTGAAGATTATGAGAATTTGGTATGTTCCATTGTTCGGCAATTTAGTTGGCGCATCACTAGGTTAGAGGGTGAGAAATGGAAATAGCTAATAACAAAGACAAAATCCTCATTATCGAAGATACAGTAGGGTATCAGCGGTTGTACCATGATGCGCTTGAAGCTGAAGGGTACAAAGTAATCATTACTGATAACGGCAAGCAGGGATGGGAATTGACTCTAAAAGAGAAGCCAGATTTGATTCTACTGGATTTGATATTGCCTGAAATGCATGGGTTTGAAGTGTTGAACAAGGTCCGTTCTCACCCGCATACAAAGGGGATTCCTGTGATAATCCTCTCTGTATTAGGGGAAGCCAAAAACGGCAAACGGGCCATGGAACTCGGGGCCAATGATTATGCTGTCAAGGGGAAGATAACGCCTAAAGGCGTGATAGAAAAAATTAGCATATTACTGGCAGAGGTACATAAACATACGGAAGAAAAGAATCGAAAAATATCTGCCGAAAAACATGGTTCTGTAAATGATACCAATTCCGGTAGGTTTTTGAGTTGTCCCTATTGCCGTGCCGAAATGGTACTTGACTCGATGAGTAGCTCTGGACCGTCATTTGTCTGTCCTCGCTGTGACGGGACGATTTAGGTTTTGATAAATAGATGGGGGAATAAAGGTATAACCCAACAAAGACAATTTTCTGGTAGTGGAAGGAGTGAGCAATGGAACTGACGCTGGATAAATACTCATATCGTTCGGGGGAGGATCTGTTAAATCGCAAACTGGCGATAAAACGCGAAGTGGAGGGTATCATTCTGGGTCCAGGTATTAATATTCTCTCTTTTTCAGCAGAAGAATACGTCGAAATCATTCGAGACGGCTTCAGTGCAAAGGGATGGGAGAAAGCCCCTTCACTGGTTGATGGGTCCGGAGAAATTGTTGAAGTAATGGATTATAGAAAGGATAGGGTGGGTGTAACATTTGGGCTTCGATCAAATGCTTCTCCAACAGACATGATCGGATTTCAAACGGCTCGAAAATCCGAGTCAACTGAGATTGACCTTGGTCTCTATATTGTTACAACATCTGCATGTCAGTTGAAATTGGCAAAAGCTTCCGGCAAAGCCTGGGCTGGGGCCAACTTGGAAGGAACTGTGAAAAACTTCTCGAATTTGAGCCGTCAAATATTGGTACCCACATGCGTAATAGGATTGGATTTGTATGAGACTCCGCTGAAAACGATCGATATCGATAAAACGGCTCCTTCAATAATTAAAGAGCTCATCCTTGCCTATTTGGAATCGAAGTATAATACCAAAATCCTGAAAAACGTCTGTGTAAAGGGATCGAATGCAATCATGGAGTTTGATGGTATAGCCAAAATCGATGGGGTTGATACTATCCTTGCACTTGAATTGGGTGGCGGAAAAGGGAATTTTCCATCACGCCTTCGCGCTGATTCCATTTACGCATTTGCTGATACTGTTCTTGGGTATCGCGAAATGTCAGAAAGGGAAATCAGTTTGAAGTTTATCCTGCTCGGCAATTTCCGCCGTTCGTTTATCGATGAGATGTTTGGCGAGGGCAGCGCCACGTCAGCTTTGGCCGAAGGTATAAAAGTTACCTATGAAGTACATTCCTTTGAAGAGTTAGATTCTTACTTACTAAATAGAAGAGCAGCTATAGCAGCGGGAAAGTAGACATGTCATAGAGGCTGGGAAGATAGCTCTCTTTGGTAAAGGAGGAAAATGATGACTACGTTAAATCAAAAACCGTCTGTTTTGGTTGTGGATGATGAGAAAGTAGTCAGAGATATCATTTATCGATATCTGACTAAAAAGAACTATGATGTTCTGACCACAAGAAATGGGCGAGAAGCTCTGTTATTGGGCTCTCAAGGGGTGTTTGATGTTGTTGTCCTCGATATCAATATGCCCGGGATGAATGGGCTGGAAGTCTTGCATCAGTTAAAAGTAAAGTACCCAAATGCGGTAGTGATAATGCTAACCGGTGTAGCTGATCCTGAATCGGTTATCGAATCAACTGCTATAGGTATGGGCGCTGCTGCATTTCTGAAAAAACCCTGTGAGCTAGCTGAACTGCAAATTGCTATAGACGAAGCTTACCACAAACACAGGACAATGCTGGTATCTGCTGCCTCACGTTGAGAAAGAAGAAAATAGGGTCCTTCAGGAAAGGATATCGCGGTCTATAAAGATAGCGATGGGGAGGGAATCATGAAATTAGGTCTTGAGAAACACTCATATAAGTCTGGAGAAATACATCTAAATACCAAGCCGGCAATAAAAGAGGAGATCGAAAGTATACTATTGGCGCAAAGCCCCGTTATTACCAAGTGGTCTCGTGATGAATACGTTCGTATCATAGAAACGGATTTCATTGCTAAAGGATGGGAAGTACCGCCACCAATGGTAGACAAAAGGGGAAAGCAAACGCAGTTGATGGACTTCCGAAAAGAAAAAGTTGGGGTTAAACTTGGGCTTCATTCATCATCAGCGCAGAGTGATATTCTCAGGTTTCAAAAAGCACAGGAGTTTCAGGCAACTCAGATAGACCTGGGTATTTATGTATCTACCACAGCTGCGTGTCAGCAGCAACTTGGAAAAGCATCTGGCAAACCGTGGGGAGGCCCGAGTTTTCATACGATTGCGCGCAGTTTGACGTCACTGAGCCGAATGGTATCCGTTCCGGTATGTATCATTGGGCTGGATATTGTTCAGATTCCAGTCAGAACCATTGATATTGACAGTACTCCTCCATCATTGATGAAAGAGTTCATTCTATCATACCTGGAAAGGTACTACGGCAAAAAGATTGACAAGAATGTTCGAGTGATAGGCAAGAAAGTGAATGAAGTGTTTGATGGTGTACTCCGGCTTCCGGACAAGGATGTAATTCTGGCATTAGAGGTCAGCAGGAGTGCAGGCCGATTTCCGACGAGACTGTTGTCTGATTCAATACTTGGTTTTCTTGATGCGGTTAGGGAGTATCGTGAAATTACAAGACCCGAGGCATGTTTACGATTCGTCCTAATGGGTGAGTTTAGTGCAGATTTTATCGGGAGTATATTCGGAGATGCGGGTGTTGCTTATGGTTACTGTGAAGGTATAGAGGTTGAGTATGAGGCACATTCTTTCCAGGAATTTGAGGATTACCTAACCGAAAAGCGAGAAGCCCTTTTGAATGCATAGCTTTTTACCAAACTGTCGGAAATAGAGGGGATAATGGCCGAAGATCAAATCAGAAGATCAATACTGGTAATTGATGATGAAGAACCGGTACGCAGTGCTATCTGTGAATTCCTGAATGCTTCAGGTTATGACGTTGTCGATTCACATAGCGGACCCGATGCTATATGTAAGGTCATACAGGAACACTTTGATGCCATTATGTCTGATATCAGGATGCCTGAGATGTCCGGGCTTGATCTTATCCATGTGTTTGACAAGATATGCGAGGATACTATCGTAATCCTACTAACAGCAGTGCCTGATCCGGATGCAAATCTGGCAACACTGGCCAAGGAAGCTGGTGTATTTGCATATTTGAACAAACCCTGCAAACTGCAGTTGGTCAAAGATACTCTGGATCAGGCGTTCGCAGAGCAGATGATGGTCACTGAAGAGTCAACACAGGTGGAAGAACAAACTCACGACGGAACCGAAAGCATAACCTCAGAATCTTTGGATCAGTCAGAACAAACAGAGTCCGCTGAATCGAACTCTGAGCTTGGGCCCAATACACAGCCTGATCGAGCCAGCCACATTTCAATTGCCATAGATGCTATTGTCAGTGATCCGAATCAAACTCCCTTACAAGATAAAGATGACATCAAACTCTCTCTAAAAACATTTTCTCATCATTATGGTGATTTGAAACTCAATGCCAAGACAGCGATGAAGAGTGAAATAGAAGATGTGATTTTGAAACCGAAAAAGGACATTCAGTATCTTTCACCTGATGAATACATCGAACTCTTACGGGAGGAATTTGTTCAGAGAGGTTGGGAGAATGGACACTCGGTGCAAAACAGTGATGAAAAGGTTTTGCCCGCATTCGATTTTACAAAGGAAGGCATAGGCCTAAAAATTGGTCTTCGAAGCACAACTCTGCGTAATGATTTCATTCTGTTTCAAAAAGCCCATGCATCTGAAGAAGTTAGAATTGAATTGGCAGTGCTCATCATTCAGACCGGCAACTCGCAAAAGTATCTCAAAAGGAAATCCGGTCAATCTTGGATAGGTGCGTCGTTCAGTGAGTCAGTTAGAACCCTAAAATCTATCCAAAGGCAAATTAGCGTTCCAATATGCATACTCGGAATAGATGTTAGCGGAACAGTGGATGGATACTCAAGCGAGCTTGCCAGTTGTACCGTCAATTCGGCTAGGGAATTTGAAGAAGCTGATGAGAAAGGTGTTAATCATCTGAAGTTCAATCTTGGGGAAATGTCGACTGTTGAGATAAAAGAATGCATATTTGACTATCTCGAAAAGAAATACGATGGACCCATCGAGCGAAACGTGAGAGTCAAGGGGAAGAACGGGATAATGGGCGTCGATGGTTTGATGCGACTTGGAGCAGACGTACTGATGGAAATCGAAATAAGCAAGAGTCAGGGCGGTGCTCATGCCCGAAGTCTTTCGGGTATTAGTGAAGATATATCCAAACCTCTTCGAAATTACCAGAATCTGACTGGCCGTAAAGCTGTGATGCGATTTGTTTTGTTGGGCGAGTTCACCCCTGATTTTCTGCAGGACATTGATTGGAGAATAATGAATGCATGTAATACGGATGCGAGTGTAATCATTGATTATGAAATGCTATCGTTTGAAGATGTTGGTATCCGAGTTTTTGACTAAATGAAACATACGTTGCAGGAGAACAAAACGACAGAGGATACTGGGCAGGAATATTTTGCCCTCGATGATGCATCCGGTCTGGAGAAATGGTTGTATGATTAGATGGAAAAGTCATGTCCATGAATACCGGAACTGGGGGAACTTTGAAGGTGACTGGGAACTCATGGAGAAGATGACATCCTGATTAATCATTCTGGGACAACGTAATAGTCTAATGACGGAACTACTGGGCAGTGTGTGCCGCGAGTTAAGTACCTCACTGACAGGGATCAAGGGTCTATCCGGGAGTCTGGTTCTACGAGATATGGAGTGGGAATATGATGTCCAGCAGGACTTTCTCAGAACCATCGAAAAGCAAGCTGATAAGCTTTCCTGTATGGTCGATGATCTCTGGCAAGGCGTTGCGGCTAGAGACTGGGCAGCCACTATATATCGATGTGATACGGATTGAAGAAGTTATTACCGAACTAGTAGAAAGAGCTGCATTATCATCCAATGAAGGAACCAGAGTTGTTTTAGAGGCCAAACAGGTAGATGAAGAAATGGTGATTAGTGTTAGCGATTGGAGTAGAGGCGTTCCTCCAAAAAACATCGAAAGGTTTTTCGACAGGTTCTACCACATGAAGGGTGGAATTTCTAATGGGAATACATGCCTGCGATTGCCTATTCGCAAACGGATTGTTGAAGCACATAACGGCAGGATATGGGTTGAGAGCAAGCCTGGCAGAGGCTGTAGATTAAGTTTTTGCCTACCTATAATGACAGGCAAAGCAAACGAAGGCTAAGGAGAATGTAATGGTGAATTCATATGTGATTGATAAAAAACCTGCAGCAGAACTCACAATCCTTGTTGTAGAGGACGATGAAGGTCTAAATAATCTGATAAGCAGAACTTTGCAAAGGGCGGGATTTAGAACAGAGTCTGCATTAAAAGGCGATAAAGCTATCGAGAAAATAATCTCGAATGAAGAGATGCTGATTGTGCTTGACTACCAATTACCTGACATGACCGGAAAGCAGGTGATAGAGAGACTGATTGAAATGGACAAAATGATCCCGTTCATAATGGTTACGGGTAGAGGTGATGAGAAAACAGCTGTGGAAATGATGAAGCTGGGTGCTAAAGATTACCTGACCAAAGATAGTGGGTTCATGAATAGCTTGCCGCGAGTAGTCAGGCGGGTATTGGATCAAGTTGAAACCGAGGGGAAACTGTATCAGGCTGAGGTCCAGTTGAGTGGAAGCAAGGAACGTTTCCGGCAAATGAGCGACCTTTCCCCTTTTCCAATGTGGTTTCTTGCTCCGGATGGGCAAACAGAGTATGCTAATCCACAATTCTATAATTTGTTTGGTTACACAACTGACGAAGTTCCTTCCATACAGGACTGGTTTGAATTAGTTTTTACCAAGGATGAAGATAGAGAACAGGTGGTTGCCTACTGGGCAGGTGATCAAGAGGCATTAAACAACAAAAGGACAGTAAAACGGGAATTCTATGTTAGATGCAAGGATGGGATCACCAAATGCGTTACTGTACGATATTTGCGAATGGAAGACCGGACGATATATATCGTGTTCCATGACATCACTGAATCTAAGCGGGCTGAGGATAAAATTCGGGAACAATACGACGAAATTGAGGTTCATGCCTATGAACTGGAATCCTCCAATTCCGAATTGAGACGGGCTCAAGAACAACTACTTAACTCCAACGAGGAGTTACAATCCGCCTTGGATGAATTGAAATCCAGCCAGGAACAACTACTTCAATCTGCCAAGATGGCTGCTATCGGAGAACTTGTTTCCGGCGTTGCTCATGAATTGAACAATCCACTTTCGGCAATTGCCATGCATAACGAGTTGCTCGATAGCAAAACTGATGATGAAAGGCTGCAGAAACATATCGAAATAATTGGCAGTCAAACCGAAAGATCTGTCTCAATTGTTAAGAATTTACTCTCATTTGCTCGGAAAAAGGAGCCGATCAAAGAAGTTGTTTCAATCAATGAGGCTATAGAAAGCAGCGTAGCGCTTCGATCTTATGACCTGAACCTGGATAATGTAAATGTGATTCATGAACTGGACAGAGACAATCCACGGACTATGGCCGATTTTCGACAACTACAGCAGATATTTTTGAACATTATCAACAACGCGGCCTATTCGATGAAAGAAGCCAATGGGAAAGGCGAACTTGTTGTTGAGTCTTGGACAATAGGGGATATAATACGTATATCATTTACAGACAATGGACCGGGTATTCCATCGGATAAGATAGATCGGATATTTGAGCCGTTTTATACAACGAAAGATGTTGGACAAGGAACTGGTTTAGGGCTCAGTATTTGTTACGGCATTCTTGAGGAACATGGTGGCCGGATATACGCTGAAAGCAGAGAAGGAAGGGGAGCAACGTTTGTGATCGAGATGCCGCTTGTCCGTGATACATTTGATGTTCCTCTATGAACAAAGACGAATGCAAACGTGGGTTATTACACTCCAGCCTCATGGTTAACTATTCAGAGGATTGAACGTTTTTGATGAATGATTGGTACTTGTATTTAATTAGATGCAGCGATGGAAGTTTGTATACTGGAATAACTACTGATGTTGCTCGCAGGTTTCAGGAGCACCAGAGAAAAGGGGAGGGCGGGGCCAAGTATCTTAGAGGCAGGGGACCGTTAAAGCTGGCGTTTCAGATAGAAGTCGAGAATAGAAGGTTAGCTTTAAAATTAGAGAGTAAGATTAAAAAGCTGTCAAAAGCAAGAAAGGAAAAAATAGTATCGGACAACCGATATATTGAGAAGATAATGGCACAAGTTAAGTCATGACATTCGATGAGTAGATTGATTAGACCCGTCAAGGAGAGCAATCGAGACTGGTTGTGATATTAAACAAAAAAAGAGACCGTTACTGCGGTCTCTTTTCGTTTTAAGCTTTGGCTCCTCGAGTAGGATTCGAACCTACGACCTAGCGGTTAACAGCCGCCCGCTCTACCGCTGAGCTATCGAGGAACGCGGTAACCATCAAAGGTACCGATGACCATTATCCCCTAATTTGGGATGCAAAGTCAAGGAGATTGAGACTGAATGATACAGTTTCAATCCTGCGTCACTTCCATTCCCTAGCCGGCAACCTTCGCCTTTAACTTGGCATATTCCTCGGTAACTCGATCCTGTATCTTTTGAATTTCATCATCTGAAAGATGTCTGAAACGACCTTGTTTCTTGAGGTAGTCAGCAACCGGTTTGAGGTCCTTATCCACATTCAGTTTGTATACACCGTTCTCAACTTCGTACAGAGGGAAGATTCCGGTCTGTACCGCTAGTCGGCCAATTGTAACGCTTAAATTCGTCGGAGTTCTCCAACCGGTATCACAGACAGACAAGATATGTACGTATGCCGGTCCTTCAACATCTGCCGCCTTCTTCACTTTTTCCATCATATCGAACGGAAAGCTCGGGCTGGCAGTGGCCACATAAGGAATGCCGTGGGCAACGGCGATGGCAGGCATGTTCTTTTTCTGCGTCTGCTGTCCAATACTGGTTTTACCGGCCGGTGCAGTAGTAGTTGATGCGCCGTATGGCGTGGCGCTAGAACGCTGAATCCCGGTATTCATATAGGCTTCGTTGTCAAAACAGAGGTAGATAAAATCATGACCTCTTTCGAGTGCGCCGGACAACGCCTGGATACCGATATCGGCTGTAGCGCCATCTCCGCCAATTGCTACTATATCCACATGCTTCTGGGGTATACGGCCTTTTCGCTGGAGTACTTTTAATCCCGATTCAACACCGGAAGCGACTGCCGCGGTGTTCTCAAAAAGAGTATGTATCCATGGAACTTGCCAGGAAGTATCCGGTAATGGAGAAGATATAATCTCAATACAACCGGTGGCGTTGGCGATTACCACATCTCTGCCCAGAGCTTTCATAGCCAGCCTGACAGCCAGAGCTTCACCGCAACCGATGCAACCCCTGTGCCCGGGTGCAAAAGGCTCGTCCATAGTAATTTCGCGTTTTCCGAACTTTATAAATTCCTGAGTCATTCTCGCACCCCTATCATTTCATACTCGGCGTCACTTCCTTTTTCAGCGATTTCCACGCCCCTGTTTACCATGTACTCAAAGTCAGTCGGAGTTACATCGCGTCCGCCCAGGCCACCGATAAGGCTCACCACTTTAGGCCTTTTCTCCTGATCATATAGTGCTGATCGTATTTCGGAAGCAACCGGTCCGCCAGGCCCACCAATTGACAAGCATCTATCGAGTACAACCAGAACCTTTGTATTCGCAACTGCCTTACGCAGTTCGGTAAACGGGAAAGGTCTCCAAAGCCGAATTCTCAACAGCCCCACTTTTTTGCCCTGATCTCTCATGTTATCTACAGCCAGGCTGGCTGTCTCGCTTAGACTCCCCATAGTCAGGAGCAGAGTTTCAGCATCATCAGTTTTGTAGGTTTCGATGGGAGAATACTTTCGACCGAATACCTGCTCAAATTCGTCCCATCCTTTCATTATCACATCTTTAGATTTCGAGAAGGCGACTTCTTGAGCTTTCTTCGCTTCAGTGTAGATAAATGGAGGGCCGAAGGCTCCCATTGTGACCGGTTTATCGGGATGCAAAGGCAAAGGATACCTGTTGACAGGTAGGAACTTGTCAACATCTGCTTGCTCGTTAAGTAAAACGGGCTCAGTCACATGAGAAAGATTAAATCCATCAATATTCAACATCACCGGAAGTAATGCATCCGGGTCCTCGCCCACTCTGAAAGCCCACAAAACGAGGTCGTGAGCTTCTTGAGCATTCTCTGCAAAGACTTGAATCCAGCCGACATCCCTGACAGCCATAACATCTGAGTGGTCTCCCCAGACGCTAAGTGGGGCAGATAGAGCCCTGTTTGCTACGGCCATCACGATAGGTAGGCGCATGGAGGAAGCAACATAGAGTACTTCATGCATTAATTCCAAACCCTGACTGGCAGTCGCGGTGAAAGTCCTGGCACCTGTTGCTGATGACCCCAGGCAAACGCTCATAGCAGAATGTTCTGATTCCACCGGTACATACTCGGCGTCAAGTTCACCATTGGCCACCATCTCAGCAAGGCTCTCGACAATATGGGTTTGAGGAGTAATAGGATATGCGGCAACAACATCAGTATTAGATAGCTTTACGGCTTCGGATATTGCCAGCGAGCCTTCCAGTCCAATTTTCTTCGCCATTAGACCTCCTCCTCTTCAGCCATGGATATGCATTTTTTGGGGCATTCCTCGGCACAAATGCCGCATCCTTTGCAATAGAAGAGGTCAAAGTCGTACATGCCGTCTTCCTTACGTATGATGGCAGCCTCGGGACAGTAGAGCCAGCACATGCCACACTTTATGCAGTCCTCAAAAACTTTGCTGGGCCTGTCCGATCTCCAATCACCGGTGCAATACGATTGGGCGCTTCCCGGAGTGGTGACTATGTTCCCTATTTCCATATCTTTCCATGTTAGATCGGCCATCTTACTGCCCCTCCACAATGATTTCTTCGAAAGCCCTTTTCATGGCAGTGATGTTCTTTTGGGCAACTTTTCCAAACCGGTGCTCCAGGGGACCTATCATATCATCGAGCTCCAATAAACCGCTTACTTTCAGCAAGGCGCCAATCATCGTGGTATTGGTAATCGGCAAACCGATGGATTCACGTGCTATTTTCATAGCATTGACTGTGGCAACTTTGAAACCATCGCCATAGCTCGATTTTATCTCGTCAAGCGATTTCTTCGTGTTGACAATTAGCGCCCCGCCACTCTTGAGTCCGGAGGTCACATTCACCACACGGAGCAAATCCGGATTGAGTACCACCACAACATCCGGTTCGGCTATCTCTGACCTCACTCTGATAGGCTCGTCGCCAACCCTAAGGAAGGCTTGTACAGGAGCCCCTCTCCTCTCGGGGCCAAAGCTTGGAAAGGACTGGGCATATTTGTCTTTATTTATGGCTGCAAGCGCGATTAGTTCGGCAGAGGTGACTGCCCCCTGACCGCCTCGTCCATGCCAGCGTACTTCCGTAATAGGCAAATCTGACCTCCTACGTTTGATATGGTACCCCTGGAGAGACTCGAACTCTCGCTCCCGGCTCCGGAGGCCGGTGCTCTATCCTCTGAGCTACAGGGGCATTGCTTAATATTACTACTTTTACTATTGGGCTTCAAGGGTAAGTAACTTCAATGGTCAGTATCAAGATTAGCTTTGCATCATATGATGTGATAGAAGCCTAAACTTGAACCGATTTTCCTTTGCGCATGCTTCGCTACTATTCCATCATGTTCCCAGAAATAGCTCTGGAGTAAGCTCAAATGACAAATTTGGCTAAAAGTCTCGAACAGCCCTGCTTACATACCTTCAGAGGAAGCTGAGAGGTACGGCCTCAAAAGGAGTATGCTTTTTGTGTTGATAAGTAGTTTCCTTTTGACCGAAGCTACTGCAATTTAAGATGCCCAAGCTGGCGAGTCATCATCGTCATTGCCCCATGGTAACCCTTGTGCTATAGTTTATTTGTTCCTTTGCCACCGTACATTCAGGAGGAGACAGTTGGATTTCGAAACCATTAAACTCGAAAAAGAGAACAACATCGCCACGCTTACCCTCAATCGCCCCGACAGAGCCAATTCTGTAAACCAGCAAATGATGAAGGAGCTTAATACGGCTCTTGCCGATGTAGCCCAGGATGATGATCTGCGGGTACTCGTTTTTACAGGAGCCGGTACAAAAGCATTCTGCGGCGGAGGTGACATAGCTGATGATGATGTTTATGCAGATTGGAATATGGAGCAGATGCGGAAGTGGGTTCGTAAGGTAGTTCATGGCATCACCGAAAAATTATGGAACATGCCGATACCCACAATAGCTTCCATTAATGGGCTCGCGGTTGGTGGTGGATTTGATTGGCCATGTGCTTGCGATATTCGTATAGGTTGCGACAAATCCAGATTCATGGCAGCCCAGATTGCCACAGCGTTGGTTCCTGATTCCGGTGCCTGCTATCTTCTCCCTAGGATAGTAGGACTGAGCAATGCTTTGGACATACTCTATACCGGCAGATGGGTTTCCGCCGAAGAGTCACTCGAAATCGGTCTCCTGAGTAAAGTGGTATCATCCGATGACTTGCAACAGGAAACGAGAAAACTGGCCGAAAGCATAGCCAAAAGTTCACCCATCGTAACCCGATTTGTGAAACAGTTAGTTTATAAAGGATTAGGTACTGATCTATCCACAAATCTTGATTTGACTGCGGCTGCCACCGCTATGACGATGTTCACCAAAGACCATGAAGAAGGCGTGGCTGCATGGCTTGAGAAAAGAGAACCCGTATACAAAGGGAAATGACTTGTCTTCGGGATTCAAAATAATGGTTGGAGGCATCACTGTTGGCTGACGAACTGAAGATTTTCAGTGGGAATACGCATCCAGAACTGATTAACTCGATCTGTGAATACTTGGGCACTCCACCGGGGCAAATAGAAGTGTCTCAGTTTGGTAATGAAAATATTTTTGTTCGTATTCTTGAAAACGTGCGTGGACGAGATGTATTCATTGTTCAGCCAATCTCTACTCCTGTGAACAGAAGCCTGATGGAACTCCTTATTATGATAGATGCGGCGCGGAGAGCCTCTGCAAAACGAGTCACGGCGGTGTTGCCTTATTACGGATATGCGCGGACCGATAAAAAAGATCAGCCACGTGTTCCCATCACTGCTCGGCTCGTAGCCGATCTGATAACCGTAGCCGGAGCTGGGCGAGTTCTTGCCCTCGATCTCCACGCAGGTCAGATACAGGGATTTTTCAGCATCCCTGTAGATGAGCTGACTGCTCTTTATATCCTGAGCGATTACTTTGCAGAAAAGAAACTCGAAGACTTGGTCGTTGTGGCTACCGACGTTGGCATTTCAAAACGAGCTCGTGATTTGGCAGAACGGCTCAATGCTCCACTAGCAATCATAGAAAAGAGGCGCATCGACAACACGGATAGTACTGAGATTCATCATGTTATCGGTGAAGTCGAAGGCCGACCCACTCTCCTGTTTGATGATGAAATCGACTCTGCCGGATCAATAACATCGGCTGCTACTGCGCTCTCCAAATATGGTGCCAAGGAAGTGTATGCATGTTGCACACATCCCATCCTCTCCGGTCCGGCAATAGAGAGAATAGCCAACAGTCCACTGAAAGAGGTGGTAGTGACCGATAGTGTCCCCGTACCAGAGTCTAAAAGGATCGATAAAATTACGGTTCTATCCCTTGCATCACTCATAGGTGAAGCCATTCATCGCATCCACGCCGATCTTTCCATCGGCGCTATGTTTCAATCGTGAGGTGATTTGTGTTCAAAAAGCTCCTCAATGTCTTGGGCGACTCGAATGAAAAAGAGGTGAAGCGACTTCAGCCTATTGTGGATAAAGTCAATTCAATTGAATCCCAGTTCGAAGGGTTGAGCGCCGATAATCTGCAGGCAAAAACCGCCGACTTCAGGGATCGACTGAGTTCCGGCGAATCACTTGATGATATACTCCCCGAGGCATTTGCTGCAGTTCGCGAATCTGCCCGTCAGACGCTGGGCATGCGCCATTTCGATGTCCAACTCATTGGCGGCATGGTTCTTCATCAGGGCAAAATCGGTGAAATGAAAACCGGAGAGGGAAAGACTCTGGTTGCCACTCTTCCCACATACCTCAATGCCCTTAGCGGCGATGGCGTGCACGTAATCACCGTTAACGATTATCTTTCTAAACGAGATACCCAGTGGATGGGACCTGTTTATCATGCCCTCGGGATGAGCGTTGGCTGTATTCAGCACAATTCAGCTTTTCTTTATGATCCGGAATTTGATTCCGGTGATGATGATTGGCCACATCTTCGTCCGATAGCCCGGCAGCAGGCTTATGGGGCGGAGATTACGTATGGAACCAATAATGAATTTGGGTTCGACTACCTACGGGATAACATGGTCGCGCATATTTCACAGCGGGTGCAGCGGGGGTTTAATTATGCCATTGTGGATGAGGTTGACAATATCCTTATCGATGAAGCTCGGACACCTCTTATAATAAGCGGTCAGGCAGAGGAACCGCCTGATACATACAAGACATTTGCCCGATTGGTTCCGAGGCTTCAAGGGGAAACCGATTTCACCATTGATGAAAAAACACGTACGGCTATATTGACTGATTCAGGTATAGCCAAAATGGAAAAAGCTTTGGGTATACCCAATCTTTATGATCCGGCAAATTATCATATGGTTCACTTCATGGAAAATGCCCTCAGGGCCCAGGTGTTTTTTCAACGGGATAAGGAGTATGTACTGCGGGATGGCGAGGTTGTAATTGTTGACGAATTCACCGGGCGTATGATGACCGGCCGTAGATATTCTGACGGGCTGCATCAAGCAATTGAAGCTAAGGAAGGTGTCAAAATACAGCGGGAAAGCGTAACTATGGCGACCGTCACCTTCCAGAATTACTTCCGTATGTACGATAAACTCGCCGGAATGACCGGTACAGCCGTCACTGAGGCAGAGGAATTCAACAAAATTTATCATCTGGACGTAGTTGCTATTCCAACCAATAAATCCTTGATACGGATCGAGTATACGGACCAGATATATAAGAACGAAGAAGCTAAATTCCGAGCTGTAGTTCGGGAGATTGAAGAAATACAACAAGAAGGTCGGCCGATTCTGGTGGGAACCGTTTCTGTTGATAATTCGGAACGTCTTAGCGAAATGCTAACTAAAAAGGGTGTAAAACACTCGGTACTAAATGCCAAACTGCATGAAAAAGAGGCGCATATTGTGGCCCAGGCGGGGGTGACCGGGGCTGTTACGATTGCAACCAATATGGCAGGCCGGGGTGTTGATATCCTGCTCGGTGGGAGTCATGAAGAGATGGCTCGTGACCAACTCCGCAAGGAGGGGGAGGATTTGGCTGCAATTCCCAGTGTCGATTGGAACAGTGCTTTGGGTATGTTGCGCCAGGGAGAAAATCCTACCAACAGATACCGCGAGCGGTGGGCCGAGGTTTTGGCTGAAAAATACGGGCTTTGCGAACAGGCCAAATCAAAAGTCCTCGAAGCCGGAGGTCTGCACATTATCGGCACGGAGCGGCACGAGGCAAGGCGCATCGATAATCAGCTTAGGGGACGAGCCGGACGGCAGGGCGATCCCGGTAGCTCCAGGTTCTTTGTCGCAGTGGATGATGACATAATGCGGCGATTCGGGGGTGATCGTATCGGTGGTATCATGGAGCGTTTCGGCTTTGATGAAAACACTCCCATCGAACACTCTATAGTTTCTAAAGCTATAGAGAACACTCAAGTACGAGTGGAAGCTCATCACTTCGATATCCGAAAACGTTTACTTGACTATGACGATGTACTAAATAAACATCGTGAAATTATGTATGGTGAAAGAAATAAATTGCTGAGTGGGGCTGATCTAAAATCGAACATTCAGGATATGATAGATAACGAAATCAGAAGCGCTGTAGCCTCCAACCTGGCCGACGAACATGGTGATGACTGGAATTTGCAGGGATTGGTTGCCAATGTGAATACAATTTATCCTCTTCCCCCAGATGCCAACGAAGCCAATCTTGCTCGCATGAGTCGTGGTGAAGTTGAAGAAACGCTTCTGGACAATGCGGTTACACTTTATGATGCCAGAGAGCGTGAGATTGAACCGGAGAACATGCGCCTCCTGGAACGATTGGTAATGCTCAGAGCCATAGATACTCGCTGGGTGGAACATCTCACCGTGTTGGAAAACATGCGCCAGGGTATCGGTCTTCAAGCCTATGCGCAAAGGGACCCATTAGTCGCTTACAAAAGGGAATCGCATCAGCGTTTTACCGAACTGCAAGATAATATTCAGCATGCTATAGTTCATTCGATCTATCATGCAAATATTTCCAAGGATCCCCCACCACAGAAAAAGGAAACAAAAGGGGCTGTAGCGATTGGACGCAAAGTCGGCCGAAACGATCCATGCCCGTGTGGCAGCGGCCGCAAATACAAAAAGTGCTGCGGCAGTGATACTCAAAATCCTTAACCAGACAAACAAGAAAAGTTGAATGCCACTGTACGAGTATAAGTCAACTGGCCCCACAAAGTGTATGTTATGTAAAGTGCTATTTGAAGTAAGGCAAAACATAAGCGATGAACCGCTTGATAGGTGCCCTAGATGCGGTTCCAATGTTAAAAAGGTCTTCTCTCGGAACTTCATTGCTGTAATTGATTCACTGTCTCAGAAAGACTCATTCGCTTCCTATACCGAGGAAAAGGCTGATAATCTTGGCCTTTCGGGTGGATTTGCAAAGGATCAGGTTTGGGAATAAATATCGCATTTCTTAGGAGTCTTTGGTGATGGGAAAACATATCGCCATACTAGCTGCATTGATGACAGTAATCTGTATGATTGGTTGGGGATGTGATAATGATAGTCCAACCCCAACTCTGGATAGTACCGAAGGGATCACAATTGAAAGAAATGAATTGGATATGTCCGTTGGAGAGAAATGGCGGTTTTCTTTTTCTGAGAACACAGAGGGTGATGGGAGCGGGGACGCGTTTGGATTCTACGAGTACGAGATATGGGAAGTGAAAGAAGCTAGCGGCTCCAAGCTGTATACAGTTTCTTCGAAACTGGAACTTCAGGAAAGTAACGCATGCAAACCGACTACTGCCAGCGGTACTCAGACCGTTAATACGGATGCCACTCCGATCTCATATAAACTTGACATCTCTGTTGGCTCTGGCTGAAAGGCCAGAAAGGGGTCGGTCGACTCTAAAATAACAGAAAACTCAGCCCACGTAACCATCACGATGGATGATGAGATTACAGAGCATGATATTTCATTGGAACCAGGCACCGTGTTTTTCGACGATGATATGATAGGAGCGCTCGATTTGGTGTATAGCACCTTGCCCCTGGAAACAGGTAAATTATTCAGTGTTCCTGCCCTTTTTCCGGTTGAAATGAAGACAGGCAAATTGACTATCAGCGTACGGGAAGAGCTACTTGAATTAGAAACTGATGGGGAAAAGCTCGAATATTTTGTATGCGAAGTGCCTGAGCTAAGTGAAATACACTACGTGTTTGGAGATGGACAATTGATGAAAATCTTCAGGCCGCAGGATAATGTGACTATCAGACTTGTTGAATATGAGAAACCTTCTGAAGTTGCAGTCAATAACAATTGATACCTCACAACAACTTTCTAGGAACCTATTCAAAAGTCGCGAAAACGAAGTGGCCTAGCGTACTACTTTCTGCTGGTTCATGGAAAGCAAGTCTGCGATGAAAAAGAGGCTTTGTTGCACTATTCAGCCAAATAGAGCCAAAGAATGTAATAGTCTTTCTTCTCCCTTTGGATTTATGCTACAGGGCATGTTTTGGGCATACCTAGCCCAGTCATAAGGTTCATCGCTTTACA
>Ga0233431_1001232_pt1 | contig 46058 bp, 42 predicted proteins | sample SI_118_April2016_FD_179867 | JGI IMG/M metagenome (GOLD analysis project Ga0233431, IMG submission 179867) | Seawater microbial communities from Saanich Inlet, British Columbia, Canada - SI_118_April2016_200_MG | ecosystem: Environmental > Aquatic > Marine > Inlet | place: Canada: British... | reverse complement strand
GGCAACCCATGATGATAAAGTTGCTGCAATTGCTGATAGGGTATTATTTTTGAATAGTGGAAAACTTACAAAAAATATAGAGGACTAAATGAAGAAGAATTTTTCCAAAAGTGTCCAAAGAATTTTAAAATATGCAAAAGAAGAAGCTATTAGACTGGGACATAGTTATGTCGGTTCAGAGCATTTGTTATTGGGTATCATACTTGATAACAAAAGTAAAGCATCAAAAATATTAGAATCTATTGGGATTCCATTACAGGATCTTCAGAATAAAATTGAAAGCCTGCTGCGACCTACTGGGGGCACATTAACCTTAGGACATTTACCGCTGACCCGAAGGTCAGAAAAAATCTTAAGAAACTCCTTTTCCGAAGCAGAAAAGATGAACTTGTTAACGGCTGATGATTCACATTTGCTTTTAGCCATATCATTGGAAACTGAGGGAATAGCCAAGGAAGTTCTTGATTATTTTAATGCTGATTATGAACTGATATACACATTTATTGCTTCCTCCATGAAAGAAAACTTGGACTCAAATTCGGCGAATCTAAAGGAAAAACGGAAATCTTCAAAAACACCGACATTAGATTTATTTAGTAGAGATTTTTCAAAGATGGTCATTGAAGATAAACTGGATCCTGTTATTGGCAGAAACATCGAGATAGAAAGGGTTGCTCAGATACTGTCACGACGAAAAAAGAATAATCCTGTGCTTATAGGGGAACCAGGTGTTGGGAAAACAGCAATTGTTGAAGGATTGGCAATAAGAATCCAGAAGAAAACCGTGCCAAGAGTCCTTTGGGGACAAAGGGTTGTTGCGCTTGATCTCGCCGGTTTAATTGCAGGCACAAAATACAGAGGTCAATTTGAGGAACGTATACGCGCCTTACTAACTGAACTTGAAAAATCTGAAAAAATTATCATTTTTATAGATGAATTGCATACAATAGTCGGAGCCGGGGCTGCCTCCGGATCTATGGATGCCGCCAATTTATTTAAACCAGCACTTGCCCGCGGCGATATTCAAATTATTGGTGCTACTACATTGAATGAATATCGGAAATACATTGAAAAAGACGGTGCCCTTGAAAGAAGATTCCAAAAAATTATTGTTAATCAACCTTCTACAGAAGACACAGTAAAGATTTTACTTGGATTACAGCAGAAATATGAAAATCATCACCAAATTCGCTATTTACAAGAGTCTATTTATGCATGTGTTGAATTAAGCGAAAGATATATAACTGATAAATTTCTACCGGATAAAGCCATTGATGTCATGGATGAAGTAGGAGCACGAATTCACATAAACAATATTTTTGTACCCGACAATATTGTAAAACTTGAAGATGAAATTCGTGTAGTTCGCCTTGAAAAAGAAGCAGTGATCAAAGAACAGCAATTTGAGAAAGCTGCAAGTTTAAGAGATAAAGAAAGAAAACTCATTAACAAACTCTCTGAATTTGAGACAAGATGGAACGAGGATAACTCCAAAAATCAACCCAAAGTTAACGAGGAAGATGTTGCCAACGTGATCTCTATGATGACTGGCATACCTATTAATCGAGTTGCAGAATCTGAATCTGTTCGCCTTATCAATATGACCAAGGAAATTGGGAAAGAAATTATTGGTCAGGATAAATCGATTGAAATACTCAGCAGAGCAATCCGTCGAGCGCGTACTGGATTCAAGGATCCGCGGCATCCGATTGGATCATTTATGTTTGTTGGACCTACAGGAGTCGGAAAAACAGAGATGGCCAAAGCGCTGGCAAGGCATTTATTTGGTAATGAGAATTCAATCATTAAGATGGATATGTCAGAGTACATGGAGCGTCATAATGTATCAAGATTAATTGGTGCACCTCCTGGGTATGTTGGATATGATGAAGGTGGACAGTTAACTGAAAAAGTAAGAAGAAATCCTTTCTCTGTTGTTTTGTTTGATGAAATAGAAAAAGCGCACCCTGATGTTTATAATCTTTTGTTGCAAATTTTAGATGAAGGGAAATTATCTGATAACCTTGGAAGAATGATTGATTTTAGAAACACTATCGTCATAATGACAACCAATTTAGGAACGAAAAGTATTACCGAAACTTCAATAGGGTTTTCAAAAAAAGAGGATGATAGGAAAGAGTTGGAATTAAACATACACGCAGATATTAAAAAGAGATTTAAACCAGAATTTTTAAATAGACTTGACGAGGTAATAATATTTAATCAATTGACTATCAATAATTTGATTCACATTATTGATATCCAGCTGCAAAACATAGTTAAAAATCTATCTGCAAAAAATATTCAATTCAAAATATCAAAAAAAGCAAAAGAATTATTAATTCAAGATGCCAATTATAAAGAATGGGGTGCCCGCCCTCTCAGACGCGTGATACAGAATCGTTTGGAAAGTTATATTTCTGAAAAATTTCTTACGGGGGAGTTTACTGAAGGTGGGGTGATCAATGTCAAAACTGATAGAGGAAATCTTTTGCTCACCCAAATACATAAAAAACCAAAAAAGAAAATTACTGCAAAATCGAAATAGTACTGCCATATTTGTATCCTGTTTAACTCTGCTGTCAAAAAGGCTGAATTATTATACCGGCATCATTCTTGTTAAGAATTGCCGACAAATAAGTATTAAAATTTAAATAATTGGAGTAATAATGGGAAAAATAATTGGTATTGATCTAGGTACGACCAACTCATGTGTTTCCGTGATGGAAGGTGGCACTCCTGCGGTTATTCAGAATAGTGAAGGTGGACGAACAACACCGTCTGTTGTTGCATTTACTAAAGACGACGGAAGATTAATCGGTCAGCCCGCAAAAAGACAGGCGGTAACAAATCCTCAGAATACAATTTCTTCATCAAAGAGATTTGTCGGGAGACTTCATAAAGAAGTAGGCCAGGAAATTAAAGAGATGCCTTATACTATCATAAAAGGCAGTAAAGGTGAAGTTGTATTTAAGATTATGAATAAACAATACACACCTCCTGAAATAAGTGCTATGGTCCTTCAGAAACTAAAACAAACTGCTGAGGAGTATCTGGGTGAAACAGTAACGGAGGCTGTTATTACAGTTCCTGCCTATTTTAATGATGATCAAAGACAGGCTACAAAGGATGCAGGAGTAATTGCCGGTCTGAATGTTAGACGTATCATCAATGAACCCACAGCGGCTGCCCTTGCTTATGGACTTGATAAAAAACACGAAGAAAAAATTGCTGTTTTTGATCTCGGTGGCGGTACATTTGATATTTCTATACTCGAAATTGGCGATGGTGTTTTCGAAGTTAAATCTACTAATGGAGACACGCATTTAGGTGGCGATGATTTTGACCAGGCCCTCGTTGACTGGCTTGCAAACGAATTTAAGAAATCAGATGGCATAGATATTCGAAAAGATCCTATGGCATTGCAAAGATTAAAAGAAGCTGCTGAGAAATCAAAAATTGAGTTATCAACATCCAAACAGACTGATGTTAATTTACCATTCATCACTGCAGATTCCAGTGGCCCAAAACACTTGAATATTAATTTGTCCCGAGCGAAATTTGAAAGTCTCGTGCACGATCTTGTTGATAGAACAAAAAAACCCTGTTTAAAGGCTATAAAAGACGCTGGTCTCTCTGCAAATGAAATTGATGAGGTTATCCTTGTTGGTGGATCTACTCGTATTCCTGCAGTTCAGGATATTGTAAAAGAAATTTTCCAAAAGGAACCAAATAAAAGCGTAAATCCTGATGAAGTTGTTTCCATAGGTGCAGCAATACAAGGTGGTGTGCTTTCTGGTGAGGTTGATGATATTTTGCTTTTGGATGTAACCCCATTATCATTAGGATTAGAAACTCTTGGTGGTGTTGCCACTAGAATTATAGAGGCAAATACAACCATTCCAACTAAGAAATCTCAAATATTTTCAACAGCAGTCAATAACCAGCCATCTGTCGAAATCCATGTTCTACAGGGTGAAAGAAGTATGGCAACTGACAATAAATCTTTAGGCAGATTCCATTTGGATGGTATTCCTCCAGCTCAGCGCGGTATTCCACAAATCGAAGTGACATTTGATATCGATGCAAACGGAATATTAAATGTTTCTGCTAAGGATAAAGCTACAAATAAAGAACAGAACATCCGGATTGAAGCTACAAGCGGTTTGAGCGATAACGATATTGAAAATATGAAACGAGATGCAGAGACCCATGAAAAAGAAGATAAGGATAAAAAGGAAGCTGTGGAGATAAAGAATCAGTCTGATCAATTGGTATTCCAAACTGAAACTCAAATGGAAGAGCTAAAAGATAAGATTGATCAAGACGATAAAGATGGGATTCAAAGCGCTGTTGATAACTTGAAAGAAGTCAGCAAGGGTAGTGATATTTCAGCCATTAAATCAGCGATGGATGAACTTAACAAATCTTGGTCAGCAATTTCGGAAAAAATGTATCAGCAGTCTCAGACGGAACCTGGTAAGGGTGCGGAGCAGACAAAAACAGATAGTGATTCGGGGCCATCAGATGAAGGAAATACCGAAAACATCGAAGATGCTGATTTTGAAGTTGTTGATGAAAAATAATTAGGGAACCCTAATTATAAATATTATGTAATGGAACGGGCAGTTATTTAACTGCCCGTTCTTGTATTCTAATGTAATTTTATGTCTTAACTATGTTTGGAATCTACCGAAAATATATTTTTCTTGGCGTTTTAATACCAGTTTGTTTAATCATCTGCATCCTTCCGTTTTTGGGATACTATTTTACATCCATGGTGATCCCAAACTCTTCCAAGCTCGCATCTGAATATTTAACCAACCATACCCCATACACAATCAATATTCAAGAACTTTCAGGAAATTTTAATACAGGGTTTTTGGTAAGTGATTTAAATATTTCATCAGATTCAAAGACAATTGTCAATATTAAAAATTTCTCAATTAAATTAAAGTTACTTCCCTTATTCATAGGAAAAGTGCATATTTCAAAAACAAGTATCACTCAAGGTGATATTTTTCTGAATAATATAAATAAAGAGAAAACGGGTAAAATAAATGAGGCCGTTGAGCCTAGCAGAAATACAAGATTCGAGATTGATAAATTTGACATTCAGTCCCTGAGAATCAATGATAATCGAATTGATACCTTAATTGTTAATATGTCTGGTGGTTTAGAATACTCTGATTCATTACATGTAAATATTGACACTACAGTTATTAAGCATAATAAAAATAAATCTTATATCCATAATGTAATTTTTACTTTAGATAGTAATAGTTTTAATCTAAATAATGTTGAATTTGACTCTGATATGCTTAACACATTAACCGGTAATATAAATATATCATCTACTAAAAAGGATGATGGATCATTTGATGAAATAAAATTATCTGGATACTCTAGTATTAATGAACATATGCTGGATTCCATTAATCTACAAATTAAATTACAACCTGATCAGGTACAATTGAACAATTCTCTATTGTTATATAACAATAGAATTGTCAGTATTGAAGGACTGTATAATCTTCCAGAGAAAAGTTGGAATTTTACTGCTAATCCTGAAAATGTAAAATTTGAGCTTGATTCATTAATTTGTATTGTCAATGGCAAATTCAATTTATCGGGACAACATCCGGACTTTCCTATAAATATTTCAATTGATAATACACAAGCAAAAATTAATGAACATGAAATCGATTTGATTAATGGAGAGTTTCTATTAACAGACTCATCTATAGTGAATTCATCTAAAATTGAAATAAAAATTCCAAACTGTACATTCCTTTTTGATACAATAAATTATAATTTTGGAACAGAATATTTTGTCCATGGACAGATGGCATTTGGTAGTTTTCTCCCCAAAAAATATATCAATGAATTACCTGCTGTGAGTTTTAGTGGGGTTGGTGACATAAACTATGTTCACAATAATGAGTTGAGCGAATTAAATACAAGAATAACCTTAAAACCATTCTATTATAATAATTTATATGTTGGTGATAGCTTTTGGAAAACTTCAGCAGAAATAGAAAACAAAACTCTTAAAAAATTAAGCTTATCCGCCAAAGCAGATTCTCTACAATTTGAGTTCCTTTCAATGGATAATTCAAATATTACTGCAGAATATAAAGATGGCATTATTCGATTGAATGAATTAATCGGGTTAAATAGTCGGGGAGAATCTTTTTATGCATCTGGAATGATTGATACATCTTTCAAAAAAATTGTCCTTGACTCATTAAGCACAAAAATTAGGTCCATCAATATAACATCTAATGGATTTGATGTATACCGTGACCAGGAATATTATTTCATTGATTCTACCAGAATAGTTATTAATGATGGATATATGGCAATAGATGGAAAATACTTTAACAGGAATCAATATAATTTGAATATTGGCCTTTCTGATATTTCCCTTGAGGAAATTAATGATTTTTTTCAGATTGATCATTATCTAACTGGGAATATTGATGGAAATTTTGAATTTATAAATTCAAAAGATAAACCAGTTATGGTTTTAAAAGCTAAAGTCAATAATGGAATAATCAAGGATATACCATTCTCGATACTATACGGAAATATGATTTACAGGGATGACAGATTAGTATTGACAGAATTGAGTGTTCACTCCAATTCGGGATTTGGAAAAACATCTGGGTGGATAAATATTGACAGTTCATTTGAGGAAAATATATTTCTGGATAATATCAATTCCATGTTATTAGAAATATCATTATCTGATGCAATTCTGGGAGATTTTTCAAAATATTTTCCATGGAAGTTTAAGACATCCGGAAATGTTGACGGATATATGATTGCTTCCGGAAATCCAAGAGATTTATTCTTAAATTCTAACATTACAATTCAGAATCCTCAATTTGATGAGATAATTGGCGTTGAAGCCATTGGCAACTTGGTATATCAGAATAAAAAACTTTTTTTCCATGATACATCAGTAAGATTAGACCATGGGGAATATGACATTACAGGGAATATCCCATTGAACCTGGATTTAGTCTATGATAAAAAAAATTCCATGAAAAATAAATCTATGAATTTATCGATAAGCGGAACAGCTGAAGAATTAGAGTTTTTCTACCCATATTTTGAAATTGTAGATTCATTAAAATGCGATTGCACCTTACAGCTTTCATTAGATGGCACATACGCGAATCCGATAAGAAATGGTAATGTAATAATTAGTGATGGCAAAGTAAATGTTTTGCCTTTAAAAAATTCCATTGTAGACATTGAAAGTTCCATATCAGTAGATGATAATCTCTTAACAATAAATGCATTTGATGCAAAAATGTCTGATGATAAAACTGTTCCAAATAAGGGCGGAAGTATATTATCACTGTTTAAGAAAGATAATAGAAAAGGTAAAACAAAAGAACGAAACTTGCATGTATCAGGCACGATGGATATGACAAATTTTTTTAAGCCAAACTTTAATCTAGTTAGCTGGGGTAAAGATATTTATTTAAACGATTCTCAATCTGAATTTTCAGGACCCGGGGAAGCCCAATTATCCCTCACTGGACGAGACACTCTGATAATATCAGGGAAATTTGAACCAGATTCCTATGACTTTTTATTAACGCCATTGTTTGATATAGAAAACATACCGGAGGTTGACATTCGTCCTGAAAGGATAACTATTATATATGACATTAATATCCCGATGGAAAATGGTATTAGAGTAGAAAACGATATTATGGATTTGGAAGTTGAAGGGGATGTGACCATTACCGCTATTGGGAATGAGAATTTCCGATTTGCCGGTACAGTCAGCATTGTTGACGGAACATTTTATTTGAATGGTAATGAATTTAGCCAAGTTGAAGGACAGATGACCTTTGACCCCAGCAGTGAATATCCATTTATCGATTTAATTTCATATATTGATTTAAATGGCACACAATACAAAATATTGTTTACCGGCTCCATGGAAAATCCAGTTCTTGGATTCGAATCGGAATTGCCAGGCGATTCTTATTCGCAAGATGAAATCCTTAGGATTCTTCTTGCCAGGGATGAGTCGGCAGCCTCAGGTGATAGTTTTAATTTTCAGAATACGGGGACAAGTATCCTTTCAAATTATGTTGAAAATGAATTAGAACGATATATATCAAAAAACAGTCCTATTGATAAATTCCAAATTAATAGCGATGGTTCTTTATTGGCTGATCCAACAAACTCAGATATTAATTTATACCTTGGAAAAAGATTATCCAGAAAGATTTACATGAATATAAAAAGCGATATTTTTTCAGAACAGGTCCGAAACGAGTATGAGGTTATCTATAAAATAGATAAAAATAAATCCCTTGTTGTCCGACTTGATGAAGACGGTCTTCCACATGTGAAGTATAGATTTAAACAAATGTATTAAATGTATTTATTGAGCTCAATTAAAAAATTGTATTTATTCCAATCTGAAGCAGTTTTTGGTAGACTACGAATATTATTTATCAGCTTTCTATATACTATTTTTTCCATAACAATCGCTATTCCCCAGAATATTCAGCATGTAAACGATGTTTCTATTGACGGCAACAAAAGTATAATTACAAAAACTTTATTAAAATATTTAAATATAAAAAAGAGCCGCTGGTTGAGAAGGTCGGAGTTTAATACAAGGGCCCTAAAGCTTGATATGATTTCTATTAAAAATCAGTATATAATTGAAGGTTATCTTGATGTGGCCGTTACCTATGCTATAGTACAAAAGGAAGATTCATGGGTTGACATCGAGTATAAAATTATCGAGGGTGATCGTTACCTTGTCAATAAAATTAATATAAGTGGAAATGTACTATTTTCTAAAGAACAGCTTCTTAAAGAGTTCGAGCAAAAAATTAATCAACATTATAATCCTATTATTATATCTAAATATATATCAGAGATAGAATATAAATATTTTTCCATGGGCAAGATATTAACAAGCGTCTCAGCAGATGTTACAAAAGAAGATAATTATGTGGCTATTAATTTGAATATTGAAGAAAGTAATACTTATTCAATCGGAGATATTTCTATTACTGGGCTTAATAAGTATCGGGAAAAGCTTATTCAAAGAGAGTTGGCAATTTTTACTGGCGATATCTATGATGTACGCAAAATTGAAAAGTCGCAAAAAAGAATATTTTCAACTGGTCTTTTCACAGCTGTGGAAATTATACCAATTATAAATGTATCAAAGACTGACTTTGTCAATTTGGAGATTAAAGTCAGGGAATACTCTACCAGACAAATAAATACTGATATTGGTGTGGGTCAGGAACCATCTTCATTGGGTGAAGGGGCTCCACCGGCTACTGTCTTTGAATTAGAAACAAAATGGCAGCCCGGCACACTATTTAATTCAGCCGGCAGACTAGAAATTAGCGGGAATCTCGGCATCAGACTTGATGATGCTTTATCATCCCCTGATTTTAAATACGAGATCAACTGGTTCAACCCATGGTTGTTTAATTTGAGAATTCCCCTTCGTCTTAAATATTTTCATGACGAAATTTCAAATGATAAAATTGACGCATTTGAATCATCATTTATTTACAAAACAGGAGAGAATTATAATCTATCCGGAAGCATCAATCTTGAGTTCATAAAAAGAAATAATGATACAAATGCTGAAAGCGGTGTAACTGATGAAAAAAGGAGTATCCAGATAACATACATTGGCAATGAACTCGATAATTTTATCACGCCTTCCACTGGGAAATATTATACCGTAACAACAGAGCTGAACGGATCTATATTGGGGGGTGAACATCATTATATAAAATTTGATACTCAATTCAAAAAGTTTTACCCTTTAAGAAATTCAATTGTCGGTGGCTATCAAATCAAGGCCGGTTATTTGCATGTACTTAAAAAGGAAATGAATAATAGAGAATTGCCCTCATTCTATAAATATAAATTGGGGGGCAGTACATCTTTAAGAGGTTGGCAGACAACCGATGGCATAAATGAAGATGGTGGATTGATTAGACTGCAATCCAATTTTGACATAAGATTTAAAATATATAAACTTATCGGTGGGGAAGTCTTTTTCGACGCCGGAAAGCTGGCGAATGAATTTGATAATGAGATATTTGATGACTGGAATTGGGATGTTGGATTTGGAATAACATTCCAAACACCAATTGGACCAGCAAGACTTGATACGGCATTTCCATATGCGAAATGGTCAGACCCAACGGTGAGTCTGGCGTTTCTATATTTATTCTAAATATAGAATTATGAGCAGGAACAAATAAATTTCATGCTTGTATTGCAGCCGTTCAAAATATTTATATTTGACGCCTAATTTATTAACAGGAGAACAATATTCGTGAAAAATCTAATAATTATATTTTTGGTATTATTTATATCAATTGGTTGCAATAACAATAATTCTACAGTCGAAGCCCTATGGACTGAGGCTGAAGAATTTAGGATGAAAGACGATCTTAAATCATCTATTGAAAAATTGATTGAAATAAAAAATACATTTCATAAGCATGAAAAAGCAGCAGAGTCGCAATTTATGATTGGCGAGATTTATTTAAATGATATCAAAGATTATGATATAGCAATTACAGAATTTAATACGGTAATCAATGAATTTCCAAAATCTAAAGTAGCTGAAAAAGCAATGTTTATGATTGGTTATGTCTATACAAATTATCTTGATGCCTATAGTGATGGAATAGCGTACTACAATGATTTTAAAGAAAAGTATCCAGACAGCGATTTGATTCAATCTGTCGATTATGAACTTGAGAACTTAGCGGATATTGAGACAGAAATTGATAATCTCAATGTTATTGCAAGCGATAATAAAGGAGAAAATCAATAATGAGTTCATTTGACCTCATCGGCTTAAATGAAAAAATACAGAATGAGTCTCAATTTCTTAATATTATTAAGACCAACCTCTCATCAACCATCATTGGTCAGGATGATTTAATAAATAAACTATTACTCGCAATACTTGCTAACGGACATGTCTTCCTTGAGGGTGTTCCCGGTTTGGCAAAAACCCTTACAGTTAAATCCCTAGCGGATTTAATCGATACAAAATTTCAAAGATTACAATTTACCCCTGATCTATTACCGGCAGATATTCTGGGAACCCTGATTTATAATCCACAGAAACTAAATTTCGAAGTAAAAAAAGGACCTATTTTTTCAAACATAGTTCTGGCTGACGAAATTAACAGGGCACCTGCCAAAGTCCAAAGTGCCTTGCTCGAAGCCATGCAGGAAAGACAAGTGACAATTGGGGGGACTACTTTTAATATGGATTCCCCTTTTCTGGTTATGGCAACTCAGAATCCCATTGAACAAGAAGGTACATATCCTCTTCCTGAAGCCCAGGTTGATAGATTTATGTTTAAAATTATCGTAGATTATCCTTCAGAGGACGAGGAATTAAAAATTCTCCAGACCATGGGAGTTATTGAGAACCGTGCAAGCCTTGCACCAGTTATTAAAGCCGAACAAATATTAAATGCCCGCAAGGTTGTTGATCAGATTCATATCGCTGAAAACATCCAAAAATATATTGTCTCACTTATATTATCAACACGTAATCCTGAAAATTACGGGATGAAAGATCTCAAAGGATTGATAGAATTTGGCGCATCACCAAGAGCAACAATTTATATGTCCATTGCAGCCAAGGCGGCTGCGTTCATGTCTCAAAGGGGTTACGTTATACCAGAGGATATCAGAGAAGTCGGGCGGGCAATACTGAGACATCGAATAATTCTAACGTACGAAGCCGAAGCCGAGGATATCACTACAGAAGATATTATCACACGAATATTTGAATCTATTCCTACTCCGTAAGTCATTATGATTCCTGCAGAAATCCTAAAAAAGGTTAAATTGATTGAAATCAGGACCAGAAGGCTTGTTAATGAACTTTTTGGGGGTGAATATCAATCTGCGTTTAAAGGGTTAGGTATGGAGTTCGCTGAAGTACGTGAATACCAGCCTGGAGATGATATCAGGAACATTGACTGGAATGTGACTGCCCGAACTGGGAAGCCATTTATCAAGAAATTTGAGGAAGAACGTGAATTGACAGTCATGCTGGTTGTTGATGTAAGTGCGTCAGGATATTTTGGGACAGGAGATTCACTAAAATCCGATATCATGATTGAGATTGCCGCAGTGCTAGGATTTAGTGCCATCAGAAATAATGATAAAGTGGGCTTGCTCCTATTTTCAGACCAGGTTGAAGAATATATCCCCCCGAAAAAGGGAAAGGCCCATGTCCTCAGAGTTATTAGAGAACTCATATACTATAAAGCAAAAGACAAGAGAACCAATATAACTACAGCGCTTGAGCACCTCATTAAAACAATGAAAAGAAAAGCTGTAGTATTTATTTTGTCAGATTATTTCGATGTCAATTTTCATTCTGCTTTAAGAATTTTAAACCAAAAACATGATCTTATTTGTATAAAAGTTATTGACGATGCTGAACTAAACTTTCCTGATTTAGGATTGATTAAAATTCATGATTCCGAGAAACAGACATCTCACTGGATTGATGTTGGTTCTGAAAAGAAAAGAAAATTAATTGCTGATCGTTTTATAAAAAATAATTCAGAATATGAATCTTTTTGTCAACGGCATGAAATTGATCTAATATCTGTAAATACGACAGATGGTTATGTTGAACCGCTTGTAGAATATATGAATAAACGAATTACACGCCATTGAGATATTTACTTTTCGTTTTATTTCTTCTACCATCATTTGTCCTCTCCTCAATTATTCTCGAGAGCAAATTATCCCCTGAAAATATTCGCATTGGTGACCATATTGAACTATCAATTCAAGTTATGAACCTAGAAACAGAAACCGTCAGTTTCAAGAGTTTGACCATTGATGATTCATTTGCATCGGTTATCAAGGAAGAGATAAAACTTGAATCAATTATTTATACAATAGTGATGTGGGAAACAGGAGAATTTGAGATCCCAGCCATCCCCATTGATATTCTTGAAGGAGGGCGGATCAAAATGACCCTATTGACCGATCCATTAAAGATAATAGTCAATAGTAATATCTCAGCAGAAGAAAATGGATTAAAAGATATCAAGGGAATGCACGATATCAACATTAGTAATCCATATATAAAAATAATTTACTTTATTGGCATTCTATTATCGGCAGCCGCATTGTACTTTTTGTATAGGCGCAGGGAAATTCATATTCAAAAAGCAGAAAAATGGGTAAAACCAAAAGATCCACCCTTTATTCATGCCAAAAAATCATTAGAAAAATTAATTCGTCCATATCCTATAAATAGAAAAGTTTCTGAAGATTATTATGTAGAAATTTCTAGAATATTTAGAGAATATTTCGAAAATGAATTTTTTGTAAAAGCCTTGGAGATGACCACTGTTGAAATCCGTGATTATTTGCATCTGATGAGTTTAGATGATAAAATAGTTGAAGAGACAATCACCATCTTGCAGAAATTTGATATGTCCAAATTTGCTGGACATACTCCGGAAAATACAGAATTTGACAACGATAAAGAGCATACCTTGAAATTAATTTCAATATATCATGATATCAGTTTGAAAGCACTTAACTATGATAATAAATAAGGATGTAGAATATGAAAAAGATTTTCATTAGCTTTTTATTTATAATAACATTTTTGCAGGCAGGATCCCTCGATTATTATCCATACACTGTTGGGCTAATTGGGGGAAAATATATGGCTGGATCAAACTATAATGATACCAATGTTCTGGGAATATCTGCTGAATATCTTTTCTCAAATGCCATTGGTATTGGGATTGAACATAGGAATTTTGTTGTGCAGCCCGGAGAAGATTTTAGTTTAATTGAAGAATATGATGTCCGTCTGACCAGTTTATATTTTTCAAAATACAAGCATATGGAAAAATATACCAAAGAGGATATCTCAATTCTTACATCCATCGGTGCAGCCAGTCTTTCAATTGATGACAAAGATAAAATTTATATTATGATGGGTATTGGATTCAGAATTTCCCCGGCAGATAAACTGTTTATAGATTTTTCAATAAAAGACTATATGAAGGAATTTAGCATACCATTTACCAGTTTCCCTGACGTCAATATTTATGCAGCTGGCGGGGGAGAACATTATGTGCATTTGAGTCTTGGAGTACATTTAAGACTTGGTGAATCTAGGTATTAATTATTTTTATTCATTATTATTATATTTGAGGTAACATTGCTCATATCGGTACATTCAGATACTCCCAATTTGAGACATATAAGGCAAGGGGCTACCGCGTTAAAAAATGGAGAGATTATTGTATATCCCACTGATACGTTATATGGTCTAGGATGCGACATCCATAATAAATCTGCAATTGAGAAGATTTATAGAATTAAAATGATGGATAAAAAAAAACCGTTAAGTTTTATTTGTTATGACTATTCCCAGGTTGCCGAATATGCAAAAATATCGAACTTTGCGTTTAAAATTATGAAAAGTATACTGCCTGGTCCATACACTATAATATTGCCGGCAACTAATCTAGTGCCGAAAATGCTAAAGACTAAACAGAAAACAGTAGGGGTCAGGATACCGGATAATCAATTCGCTTTACAGCTCGTGAAAGAATTTGGCAGCCCAATTATATCAACTACAATTACAACTGACGAGGAGATTGTTGTCTCAGATCCGGATACTATCAATGATAAATACAGTAAACGAATCAGTTATGTATTCTCAGATGGGATCAGTGCTTCAGAGCCTTCATCAATTATTGAAATAATAGATAATGAAATTAGATTGGTAAGGCAGGGTAAAGGGAGTACTGATTTTTTAAACTAATCGGTTACTTTTTATAACCCATATCGGGTTAGTCATTCCCATTCGTTCGATCCCGTCGGAATCAATTGTAAGAATTTCACCCCGATAATAGCAATCCTGTGAATAACTAAAATTCTCCTTTATGGAAATATTGAAAGTGGTATTGCCATTAGATTTGTGAATGAAACAATTTTCTAAATCTCCCCCAATAATCCCAGTAAATAACTTAAGGTCAACTATTCTACCAAATTCACTGGATGAAATGCCGTCAAGATTTATCTCAAAAATATCAAATGAAACTGTTTCTCCCATCTTTGCATCAATACCATTATTTGATATGACCAATTTTATATATGGACCATTGGTAATAATACAATTTCCAGATTTAATTCCGGCGAGAATATCAGACTGTGAACTGCTGCCAGAGATTATACCAGTACGACACTCACCAAATACTTGCTCTTTTTTCTCATGTAGACTGATCATCGGTGTTTTTATCTGGCGAAAAATATTAAAATTTCCATGAGCATCATTACCGGCAAATATATATTTTTTGTATCCACTTAAGAGCAACTTAATCCAAATATCTCTACCTCTATAAAAACCAGTATCCAGAGAGCCATTTAAGATCTGCATGCCAGTTAAACCAGGTTGGATGAGATCGTCCCACATCCATTTACCTCTTTTCACAAATAACCATTGAAACAATGGCACCGGTGTTAATGGATGGGCAGCGATGAGAATGGAATTATTTTCAATGAGTTCATATATATCTGAGGTAGAATGCTCTGAAGAAAAAGGTATCATCTTCTCAGCCCCGTCACCAGATCCAGGTATAAAATTTTTATTGTTTAACAGAAGTGCATGAACATTTCGACCACGTTGATTACGTATAGTAACTTCTTCAGAAGCTATTATACATTCTGGATTATTCTTATTGATTTCAATAATTTGGCGACGGGAGAGATTCCATTTTGTCAAATCAGGATCAGTTTTTGACCAGGATCCAGGCAGGTCATCCAGGTCATATGAATGATCTGTGCAGCAATAAAAATCCAACCCTATTGCACGAGCTGCTAATAGCGTCGAATCCAATGGTGCGCCAAATTCTACCATATCATCCGTAAGATTTGTATGGTAATGAATATCCCCCCAAACCAATCCAGCTGACCCTGGCAAACCTGATTCTGCAACTAGGCAACTGAGCGCTCTGTATGGAAGAAGAGGCAAATTATGATTTATACAGGATTTCCGTTTCTCATTTATTGTATACTCTATAGTTACGTCAATTGAGATAAGACCAGCAATGCCAGTTACATCTACATAAGCATCTAATTGCCACCAAGGCTGATTTATTTCCATATCAATTACTTTAGACCTGGAGATGATTATCTCACAGTTTTGAGCGATAGTAATCGTATAGCTATTTAATAAAACCGGAAAATGATTGGAGTCCTTAACAAGAATCAATACTGGCATTTTTTGTTGTGGATTTATCCTATATGGGATATCGGCAATAATCTCAGGTTCTCTCAGGTAATATCGACTGCCCATGAATTTAAATCTGTAGTGCATTTCTGCATAGGCAGCAACGAATGGAATAGTTGAATAGTTATCTGTAAATATATGGCTAAAATCCATGTTTTAAACTAATATGACTGCCAGTGATTAATGGATAATAAAAGTTGTTGAATATTTTATTAAATTAAAATTTCTTGCTCGAATTCTTTTCTATTTTGAAGTGCATATTATTGTTTCCGAATGGCATATAATTGTAAATTTACCGACTTTTTTAATATAAATAATTAGAGGAAAATTTTATGGCCAGTACTTCTGATTTCAGAAATGGTGTCATCATAGTCAAAAAAGGAAATCTTTGGAAAATTGTTGAATTTCTCCATGTAAAACCAGGAAAAGGTCCTGCATTTGTACGGACAAAATTGAAAAATGTAAAAACCGGGCAAGTTGTGGACGAAACCTTCAGGGCAGGTGAAAAAATTGAAACAGTTCGCTTAGAAGCCAGAAATTATAATTACATGTATAACGATGGTCAATTCTATTATTTCATGGATACCGAAACCTATGACCAGATCCAACTTCTGGAGGAACAAATTTCTGATATCCTTGATTTTCTCATCGAAAATACACCAACGGTTATTGCGTTTAACGGCTCCGATCCTGTTGAAGTGCGTATACCACAGCATATGGAAATGACTATAAAGGAAACAGACCCAGGTGAAAAAGGAAATACTGCCCAGGGTGGAACAAAACCAGCAGTACTAGAGACAGGTGTTACTATTCAAGTCCCCCTTTTTATTCAGGAAGGTGAAAAAATTAGAGTGGATACAAAAGACCGTCGATATATCGAACGGGTAAAATCCTAAACTGCAAATCATCTAAATTGTCAAAACCACATTAATCGAGGGAATCATGGTTGGTAAGAATAAAATTAAAGAACTGATTGAACTGGTTGAGGAATCTAATATAAATGAAATTGTCGTTTCATCATTTTGGGGCTTAAAACGGATTAGAATATCAAAAACTGGATCTATATCCAACACGTCGGTGGCACAACCTATCCAGGTTAATCCGGTTGGAAAACCGCAGGCCGCTGCTCCAATTGCCGGCCAAGATATAGTAAATGAAGAGGGTGCTGAACTTCAGGCAAATCAGATTGAAGTTAAAGCTCCGTTGGTAGGAACATTTTATGCCGCTGGAAAACCAGGTGAGCCTGCATTTGTGAAACTGGGTGACATGGTCAATGTCGGTCAAACAATATGCATCATTGAAGCCATGAAAATCTTTAATGAAATTGATTCTGATTTCTCCGGAAAAGTAGTAAAGATTCTCGTCCAAAACGAAGAACCGGTTGAATTTGATCAAACCCTGATGATATTAGAGACTGCCTGAGTAAATGTTCAAAAAGATATTAATTGCCAATAGGGGTGAAATCGCACTTAGAATCATCCGATCATGTCGAGAGATGGGGATTCAAAGTGTAGCAGTTTACTCAACAATTGATGAGTTAAGCCTTCATGTAAAATTTGCCGATGAAGCCATTTGCATCGGCCCTCCGGAAAGTATTAAAAGTTATCTCAATATCCCGGCAATTATGTCGGCGGCAGAAATAACAAATGCAGATGCTATACATCCTGGGTATGGTTTCCTTGCTGAGAGCCCTGAGTTTTCTTCTATTTGTGCAGAGCATAAAATCAATTTTATTGGTCCACCACCGGAGACCATAAATGCGATGGGGGATAAGGCTAATGCAAAAAATACTATGAAATCGGTTGGTGTCCCCGTGATTCCCGGTTCAGATGGTGTTCTCATCTCGCACAATCAAGCCCTGGCAATGGCCGAACAAATCGGGTATCCGGTGATATTAAAAGCAACTGCCGGTGGCGGTGGACGCGGAATGAGACTGGTTGAACGGAAGGAAGATTTACTCAGTGCATATCAGATGGCTCAACAGGAGTCGGAGTCTGCATTTGCAAATGGAGACCTGTATCTTGAAAAGTATCTGATCAAACCACGTCATATCGAAGTTCAAATACTCGCAGATAAACATGGAAATGTTGTCGCTTTAGGCGAGAGGGAATGTTCTATTCAGAGACGCCATCAAAAATTATTAGAAGAATCCCCATCCTCAGCCGTGACCCCAGAAATTCGAGAGAAATTGTATGATGCTGCTATTAAAGGGGTTAAGTCGGCAAACTATGTAGGCGCTGGTACTATCGAGTTTTTGCTTACAGAAGATGGTAATTTCTATTTCATGGAAATGAATACAAGAATTCAGGTAGAGCATCCGGTGACAGAAATGGTCGTCGGTACTGATTTGATCAAACATCAGATACGCTGTCATGCTGGAGAAAAATTACCAGAGTGGATGAATGATGTGACGTTAAGAGGCCATTCTATTGAATGTCGTATCAATGCAGAAAATCCTGATAAGAATTTCAGACCTTCACCAGGAACTATCACAAGCTTTCACATGCCGGGTGGATGTGGTGTCAGAGTTGATACTCATGTTTATGCCGGTTATCATATTCCACCAACATATGATTCAATGATTGCCAAAATCATAGTATATGCACAAACGCGAACTGATGCTATTAAACGCATGGAAGGGGCATTGGATGAGGCCATTATTGAAGGAATCCACACAACTATTCCATTTCAAAAACAGCTATTGATGCATAAAGATTTTATTAGCGGTGATATCAATACTGGATTTTTAGAAAATTTTGACTATGAACCAAAGAAAGGGTCATAATTATGAATATACCAGAAAATTTAAAGTACACAGAAGATCATGAATGGGTACTTTTAAAAGATGATACAGTCACTATTGGGATAACAGATTTCGCCCAAAGTGAACTGGGTGATATCATTTTCATTGAATTTCCAGAACCTGGGGATACATTTGAACATGGAGATTCTTTCGGCACCGTCGAAGCGGTTAAAACTGTAGCAGATTTATTTTCGCCTGTATCAGGTGAAGTTATATCCATAAATGAAAAACTTGAGGATCAACCTGAACTGATTAATTCAAATCCTTATGAAGAGGGATGGTTGGTAAAAATGAAGATAACTGACACTGCAATTCTTGATAACCTGATGAATGCAAGTAGTTACAAAGATCATTTAAGTTGATGCGTTATATTCCAGCTACTGAAAATATAGAACGAGAAATTCTGGAAAATATGGGTCTGGAAAATTTTGATGACCTAATAAAAATTGTACCAGAAGAATTAAGAAGCGGACATGATATCGGTATAGGTAAACCACTATCAGAGATGGAATTATTAAACCTATCAAATTCAATCGCAGAAACGAATCAATCTGCTTTTGAAAAGATTAATTTTATCGGTGGTGGTGTTTATGATCATTTTATACCGGCAGCAGTAAATTTTATTTCATCCAGATCTGAATTCTATACTGCCTATACGCCATACCAAGCTGAAGTGAGTCAAGGTACGTTGCAGGCAATGTACGAATTTCAAACATTGATTTGTGAATTATCAGGGATGGATGCATCAAATGCGTCCCTCTATGATGGGGCCTCTGCAGTGGCTGAGGCATGCTCAATGGCGCTGGCAATCTCCAGAAAGAAAAAGATTATCTTATCATCACTCCTCACGCCGCAGTATCAGGAAGTTATAAAAACGTATATGGCGAACAGGGGTGTTGAATTATTGTACATTCCTGATAACAATGGTAAGACTGATGTTGACTGGATCTCTTCAAATCTTGAGGATGCAGCCTGTGTTATAATTCAATCTCCAAACTATTATGGACAGCTGGAGGATTGGAGTCTTTTTAAGGATAAAATGGTGAATTCCAAAGCATTGTTAATTGCCGTTTCGAATCCATTGGATCTATCGATTATAAAATCACCAGGAGAATGCGGAGCTGACATATATGCCGGTGAAGGCCAATCATTGGGCAATGCAATGGCTTATGGCGGTCCTTATCTTGGATTAATTGCCACAAAAACTAAATATGTCCGCAAAATGCCAGGTCGTATCATTGGAAAGACAACCGATATCGATGGTAAAGAAGGATTTGTTCTTACTCTCCAGACCAGAGAGCAACATATTCGACGAGAGAATGCAACCTCTAATATTTGTACAAATCAGGGGCTTCTTGCTTTACGGGCTACAATTTATCTCTCTTTAATGGGTAAAATTAAATATCCTGAACTTGCCCAGTTATGTACATATAAAGCACATTATACTGCTGACAGGATATCTCAAATTCCGGGATTTTCAGTCCAATATGGTAAAGAATTTCTAAAAGAATTTGTAATTAAATGTCCCCGTTCTGCTAAAGAAATAATCCGCATCGGTGAGGAGAAAGGTTTTTTTCTATCATCATTAGCAGGAGATCAAACAGATCGATTATTACTGATCGCAGTTACTGAAAAAAGAACAAAAAATGAAATTGAAATGCTGGTTGACTTTTTATCTGGCCTGTTGATCAATTGAATCAATTTACAACTGCAATTATTTAATTAAAATAAACCAGAAGCAAATATCTAAAATGAATAGTGTTTTCCAGTCGCTTGAGGAATCACGAAAAGCAAATGGTGCCTGCGCACTTGCATTGATTGATCCTGATGTAAAAAATGATCTCATACTTACCGATTTGGTAAACCGGGTGGTTGATGCAGATTTTGATGCAATCCTCGTCGGCGGTAGTCTCATTATGGACAATGGTTTTGAAGATCGGATTTCCAAAATACGTCAAAACTCAAATTTACCAGTCATAATCTTTCCAGGCTCTTCAAGGCAATTATCAGCAAATGCGGATGCAGTTTTATTCTTATCACTCCTCAGTGGTAGAAATCCCCAATATTTGATTGGTGAACAGGTGGAATCGGCACCAATAATCTATCACATAGGTCTTGAGGCAATATCCACAGGATATATTCTATTAGATGGTGGTGTAAAATCATCTGTTCAGGTGATGAGTAACACAAATCCGTTGCCAGTTGAAAAAGAAGATATCATTCTCGCTCATGCTCTCGCCGGACAATACATGGGGATGAAAGTAATTTTTCTTGAATCCGGAAGTGGAGCTCAATCAGTTATTTCAAATAGCTTGTTGACCTTATTAAAAAGTAAATTATCAATTCCAATCATTGCCGGCGGTGGAATTACCACTGCTAAATTTGCTAGTGATCTTGTTACTGCCGGTGCAGATTATCTTGTAATTGGGAACTTGCTTGAGAAATGTGATGACCGTAATAAATTAAAAGAAATCACCAGAATTATACATTATCGAAAGACAACTTGACGATGATGACAGCAACAAAAGAGTCTATCAATCCCCTTCATCAATATGCCAAGCAATATTTACTGCATCTGCAGTTTGAACGAAGATTAGCTGTGAATACGGTTAATGCCTATTGGCAGGATTTGAGACGATACACAGATTACATGAATTCATCATTTAAAATAAATAATCCGAAATTTATAAGGTTAAATCAAATCCGGGATTATGTTAAAATGTTGTCAATTATCCCATTGAATGCCTCCCTTGAGCCAGGATTACGAAAAAGTAGTATCGTCCGTACTTTTTCAACATTAAGAGGATTTCACTCATATCTTGTTGACGAAGGCGTATGTGATAAAAATCCAACCAATCAATTACTGGCTCCAAAACAGGATAAAAAATTGCCTCAATTTTTGAGTGTTAATGAAATTGAAAGCATTATTCAATCTGTAGACTTGGAATTATCATCTGGTTATAGAGACAAATCAATTATTTCCATTTTATATGCGTCTGGACTGAGGGTATCGGAGCTGACAAATTTGAAATTAACTGATATATTAATTGACGATGCCCTATTGAGAATAACAGGTAAAGGCGATAAGCAAAGAATCGTCCCCATAGGAGAATCTGCTCTGGAAGATTTAGTCAAATATGTGAATGTCTACAGACCTCGATTTGCCCGTAAGGGTGAAAGTAGGGGATATGTATTTTTAAATTTAAGGGGAAATCCTTTATCCCGTATGACAATTTGGAATATCTTTCATGCTCACTGCGTAAAAGTGGGGATAACCAAAAATGTAAGTCCTCATACATTGAGACATAGTTTTGCAACTCATATGCTTGAAGGTGGGGCAGATCTGCGTGTGGTTCAAGAGATGCTTGGTCATGCCAGTATTGTCACCACCCAGATTTATACTCATCTTGATAAATCCCATTTAAAAGAAATCCATAAACAATATCATCCAAGAGGTTAAATGTTATTTAGACTGCCTGCAGAAGTACTTGTGTTATTACTTCCATCATTGTTGTTTGCCCTTAGTTTTCATGAATTCGCCCATGCCTATATGGCCTATAAACTGGGAGATGAAACTGCTGCCAGGATGGGACGACTGACAATAAATCCAATTGCCCATATCGACCCTATGGGAGCATTGATGATTCTTTTTGTTGGATTTGGTTGGGCCAAACCAGTACCGGTTAATTCAATGAACTTGAGGAACCCGAGGACAGATATGATGAAAGTTGCATTTGCTGGTCCTGCCTCAAACTTGCTCCTTGCCCTTGTCGGTGGAATTATCATTAGAATAATGGGTTTTCAATCCTATTATGGACTCATGGTTGGAGGTGTTATCCCTCAATTACTTGCTTTTTTTGTTCAGATCAATATAATGTTGGCAGTGTTTAATATGATCCCCATACCCCCATTAGACGGATCGCAAATATTTGCTGGAATCATTGCTAGAAAAAACCCCGATCTCGCTTACAAAATACAAATGCATGGACCGAAAGTCCTTATGGGTGTAATACTACTGGGCATGCTTACTAATATTCATATATTGAGCTGGATCATCACACCATTCCTTAAAGTTTTCATGTATTTGTTTGCCGGCATAAGCTTTTAAATTAAATTTCATGGTAAAAAAAATAGCATCGAACAATACACCACAATTTAAACATTTGCTAAGCCAGCATTTTAGAAAGAACAGCTCGTTTAAAAAGATGATTTTATATCTATTGATACTTGGATTGATATCCTATTTAATTTACTTGTTCAGGACATTATCATAAATATGAGATGTCTCTTCAACATATTAGTATTTCAGGAGGAAAGATGAGAATAGTTGAATGCGTACCCAATTTTAGCGAAGGGCGCGATCTCGAGAAAATAAAACTAATAACCGATGCAATGAGTGCCATCAGCGATGTGAGTTTGTTGGATGTTGATCCCGGTGCCGATACAAACAGAACGGTGGTGACGATTGTAGGAAACCCCGATTCGGTAATCGAAGCAGCATTCCAGGGAATAAAAATGGCTTCCCAGGTTCTTGATATGAGAACTCACAGAGGTGAACATGCTCGAATGGGAGCTACTGATGTTTGTCCATTTGTTCCGGTAAGGGACGTTACAATGGATGATTGCATCCAATTTTCTCATCAGTTGGCAAAACGGGTTGGCGATGAATTGGGTATTTCGGTTTATATGTATGAACACTCTGCCTCCACTCCAAAAAGGTCAAATCTCGCTACCGTCAGAGCCGGTGAATATGAGGGCATGGCTCAGAAATTAAAGCTAAGTGAATGGAAACCGGATTATGGTCCTGATGAACTGAATGCTACGGCTGGTGTTACAGCCATTGGTGCTCGTGAGTTTTTGATTGCTTATAATGTTAATCTGAATACCCAGTCTAAGAGTATCGCAACAGATATCGCCCTTGATCTACGTGAAATGGGTCGAAACAAGAGAGACCTGAAGACCAACAAATTTATCCGTGATGAGAATGGTGTCCCAATAAAACGACCTGGCAAACTGAAAGATGTTAAAGCGGTGGGTTGGTATATTGATGAATACTCTGTGGCTCAAATCTCAATGAACCTGGTGAATTATAATGTCACTCCTGTCCACATTGCTTTCGAAGAAACAAGAATTGAAGCAAGGAAAAGAGGTGTGAGGGTTACCGGTAGTGAACTTGTTGGATTAATCCCCTTAAATGCAATGCTGGATGCTGGCAAATACTATCTTAAAAAGCAAAAGAGATCATCAGGCATACCAGAGTCTGATCTTATCCATATTGCAGTTAAATCTCTCGGCCTTGATGAATTATCCCCATTTAATGCACAGGAAAAAATAATTGAATACAGGATTGGCAATCGCTTTGGAGAGCTATCAAATTTATCAATTGTTGACTTTTCTGATGAAACCTCACGTGAATCAGCTGCACCTGGTGGTGGCAGCGTTTCTGCAGCAGCAGGTGTGATGGGTTCCGCGCTTTCTGCAATGGTGGCGAATCTCACATTTGGTAAGAAGAAATGGGAACCATTATATGATGATATGTGCCGAATCAGTGTTGATAGCCAATCTATAAAGGATCTACTCCTAACACTTATCGATGAAGATACACAGGCTTTCAACAAAGTTATGGATGCTTTCAGACTTCCTGCTAAATCTGAGAAAGAAAAGACGGATAAGGAAAAAGCTATTGAAACGGCAAATAAATATGCTACAGAAATCCCTTTTAAAGTTTTAAAGACTTGTAGTCAAATATTACCACTGGCATTTGAAGCTGCGGAAAAGGGGAATCCTAATTCTGTTTCGGATGCAGGGGTTGCCGGTGAGATGGCTCATGCCGGGGCTCATGGCGCTGCCCTCAATGTCAAGATTAATCTTAAAGGCATAGGTGATCCAAAATTTGTTGAAAAAATGAATCTTGAAACAGAAACAATTTTGGAAAATGTCAACAAGGATTTAATAAAATTGAGAAAGCTTGTATCTGGAAAACTTATTTCAGAATAGGATAGAATGGTGAGCATAAAACTACTTCCATCTCAACTTATCAATCAGATCGCTGCTGGCGAAGTTATTGAAAAACCTGCTTCTATCATAAAGGAGCTTGTTGAAAACTCCATTGACGCCGATGCTAAAAAAATAACTATAAAATTTAATGATGGCGGTAAATCATTTATTCAGGTTATTGATGACGGCTGTGGTATGTCAAAGGATGATTTAAAATTGAGTTTCCAAAGGCATGCCACAAGCAAAATTGCCGAATCGGAAGATTTGATAAATATTAAATCTCTCGGTTTCAGGGGTGAAGCATTGCCAAGTATCGCTTCTGTATCTCAGATTGTTGCAAGATCTACAATTGAAGGAAAAGAAGGAAGTGAGATAATTATTCATGGTGGAGTTGTAAAATCCGAGACTCCGTCACCTATTCTAACCGGAACATTTATACAGGTTAAAAACCTCTTTTTTAATACACCGGCCAGAAGAAAGTTTTTAAAAAAGACTGAGACTGAAAAGAGAAATATCTATCAGGTTGTTAAACATTTTATGTTGGCATATCCGCAAATCGCTTTTTCCCTTTTAGAAGGGGATAGACAGATTTACAAACTTGAAGCGGGGGACCTCCATCATCGTATAACCCAGATGTATGGACGACGATTTTCATCCTCAATACTCCCAGTATCATTATCCAAGGATCGATTTTCAGTCAATGGATATATTGGCAGTTTGAACCTGGTCAAAAAACGACAGGGTGAGCAATATCTGTTTTTGAATGGAAGATCAATACAAAATCGTCTCTTAAATTCGGCAATATACAGCTCATATAAATCTCTATTAAACCGTGGTGAGTATCCTTTTTTTGTTTTGAGTATTGATATGCCGCCGGATATGGTTGATGTAAATGTTCACCCAGCAAAATCAGAAGTTCGATTTCAGGATGAATGGCGAGTTTTCTATGTTGTCAAATCCGCTGCAGCTCAAGCATTATCAGATTTATTAAAAGCCATACCGGATTTTCAACCCTATAATAAATATTCCGGAACCTATGCTGATACACACCTCACAAAACAGATTGCCATACCTACTGAACCGGTGAATCCAGCTTCTGCTGAAACCGCACCTCATAAACGAGTCGATCAATTTGACCAATTGGATAAACATACTGCATCCCCTATTAATGATGATACTATCGAGCGGGCTCATAAACGAATCGAATCGATTATGAAAAATCAGCTGGTGGATGATAATATACCCATTGATAATGTCTGGCAGCTGCAGAATAAATATATAATCACTGAAGTTAATAATGGATTGATCATCATCGATCAGCATGTGGCCCATGAAAGAATATTATTTGAGTCCGCAAAAAAAGCACTCGATGGTAATGGGTTGCCATCACAAACCGTATTGTTTCCACAAACCGTAAAATTCCAGCCAGAGGAATATGTAAAATTTATTGATATCCTGCCATATCTGAATAAAATCGGTTTCAGAATGAGAGATTTTGGTGAAAACACTGTAATCATTGAAGGCATCCCTTCTGAAATATATTCAGGTACTGTCGAGGAGATACTTCACGACATTCTCGATAAATATATCGACAGACTTGAAATTAACGCTTCATTTCTCGATCATATGGCGGCGACCTACGCCTGTAAATCAGCTATAAAAGCAGGTGAAAGATTAAAAAATGATGAAATGATAAATCTGGTGGATAAATTATTTGCCACTGAGCATCCTTATTATTGCCCTCATGGCCGACCGATTATTATAAGTTTGTCAATGGATGAATTGGACAGAAGATTTGAGAGGATTTGAATCAATTATCTGAAATAATCCAGCTGGCAAAGGGTAGAATACCAGTTGTAGTTGGACCTACCGCATCCGGTAAAACTGACTTAGCAATTAAACTGGCGCAAAATATAAACAGTGAAATAATATCCGTTGATTCCCGTCAAATATTTCATGGGTTCAGAATTGGCACCGCTCAACCAAATAGTTATCAGTTAGGACTCATCCGTCATCACTTGATAGACGTTTTAGCCCCTGAAGCCCCGATATCATCTGGGAAGTATGCTGATTGGGTAGGCGATTGTGAAAATGATATTAGATCCAGAAATAAAAGCGTCATTCTTACCGGCGGATCTTTTTTGTACCTGCAGTCAATAACACAGGGTATTATCCAGGAAGTTGACAGTGATCCTGAAATCCGACAGGAGATATATCAATATATTGAGTCGATTGGGTTTGACAACGCCCTTGAAGAAATTAGAAGTTTTGATCCTGAGTATGGCGCAATTATCCATAAGAATGATACAAAGAGAATGGTCCGGGCTTTGGAGATATATCAGGTGACTGGTAAAGCGCCTACGGAGATATTCCTAAAACAGAAAATATTGGACAAGGAAAAAAGGAAAAAGTATTTTTATATTTCTATTTCCACGGCAAGGGATGCGCTGTACGACAGGATTAATAAACGAACTGATGAAATGATGTCGTCTGGTTGGTTGGATGAAGTAAGTAAATTATTGAAGAGCGGAATCTCAAGGGATAGTCATCCAATGCAAAGCCTCGGTTATCGTCAGTTGTTGGACGTCATTGAAGAACAAACTAATATGGATTCAGCCGTTGAAATCATCAAAGCAAAAACCCGTCAATTTGCCAAGAAACAACTCACTTGGTTGAATAAGATAGACATAGATTTTGAGTATAAATTGAGTAACCGTAATAATGAATAAAATATTTAAACAGACTATAATTGCAGGAATTCTTGCAATTATGCCATTTGTATTAACCTCGTATATATTAATTTGGCTTTTCAAATTTTTTTCAGAACCAGGGCAACGATTTTTTGAATATTTTTTGGCAGGTCGAGAAATCCCTAAATATTTACCTGAACTTTTTGGGTTCTTATTCACATTTCTGGTCATCTATATACTGGGAATGATAGTGAGGAATGTGTTGGGGAAAAGACTATTTTCAAAAATTGAAAAAGCCATTCTTAAAATACCGGTAGCCAATACTATTTTCAATACCATAAAGCAGTTTACATCTTCTATCAGTGATTCAAAATACGATACATTCCAAAAAGTTGTTCTAATTCAATACCCCAGAAAGGGTCTATGGACAATTACTATGGTTACTGGCAGCAGTAAGGATAAAGGTGGCAGGGAATTTTATCACTTATTTGTACCTACAACGCCAAACCCAACGTCAGGATATATGATTATCATCCCTAAGGACGATGCCGTCGATTCCGACTTGACGATTGAAGAGGGGTTGAAAGCAGTTATATCCGGTGGTCTATTGGCAAATGAAATAAATGCTATACCTCCCAGAGGAGATGATAACAGAATCAATAATGACAATAAATAAAAAAAGATGTCCATGGCCAAGCGCAGATAATCGGATGATTCGGTATCATGATGAAGAGTGGGGAGTACCGATTAGAGATGATAATAAACTATTCGAATTTATTCTATTGGATACTTTTCAGGCTGGTTTGAGTTGGTCAATTATATTAAATCGACGGCACGGTTTTTCTGAGGCTTTTGATAAATTTGACCCTGAAGTTATCGCCGGTTATAATGAATCAAAAATCCAATCACTCCTGCTTGATAAAGGAATAATTCGTAATAAATTAAAAATTAAATCCACCGTTTCAAATGCCAGAGTATTTCTTAACCTACAGGAAGAGTATGATGGTTTTCATAATTATATTTGGGAGTTTACCAATGGGGCACCAATATTAAATAATTGGCAACAAGCAGATCAAATACCGGCCACTTCAAAAGAATCTGATATTATGAGTAAGGCGTTTAAAAAGGCAGGATTCAAATTTGCCGGTTCAACAATATGTTATTCCATCATGCAGGCTGCAGGTTTAGTAAATGATCACCTGGTTTCCTGTTTCAGATATCCTGAGGTTCAGAATTATCGTTGGGATAATCGATAAGAAAGTGCTTAAATAATTCTTTTAGGAGAACCTCAGTTTCCTGAATTGATTCTGCCCTTACAAACTTTTTCCGCCATTTTACTGCTTCAGGAAATCCTTTCAAATACCAGCTGAAATGTTTCTTTGTCAAATTTAGCGAAAGAAAGTCATTTCTCTCCTGTCGAATCAAATTAAAATGGGTTAAACACATCCTGATTTTATCAGTTATGGTTATAGGCTGTGTATCTTGTCCATCCATCTGATTTTTGATCGAGCGGAAAATCCAAGGATAACCCTGTGTTGCCCGGGCGATCATTACGCCATCGCATCCCGTTTCATCAAACATCCGCATGGCATCACTGGCATTCTGGATATCTCCATTGCCAATTACCGGGATATTTACGGCATTCTTTAATTCTTTGATAAGCTCCCAATTGGCAGATCCTGTATACAATTGTTTCATCGATCGGGGGTGCAGCGTTATGGCGCGTACACCGCAATTTTCCAATAAACCACCAGCTTCAATGGCCACAGTAGTCTTGTTATCAATTCCTGCTCTCATTTTTATGGTCACCGGTATATCCCCGGCATTTTCCACCACTGATCGGGTGATATCCTCCATGAGCACAAGGTCGCGCAGAGCCCCGGAACCAGCCCCTTTCTTGACAACTTTTGGTACTGGACAACCATAATTAATATCGATTATATCTGGATTAAATCTTTCCCTAATCAATTTGGCAGATTTACCAACAACATCTGGATTATGGCCAAATATCTGGATGCCGATAGGTCTCTCATCTTCCGTAAAATTCATCATATCCAGAGTTTTTTGATTTTCCCTGATGATTCCTTCTGAACTGACAAATTCTGAATAAACTACACCTGCTCCCATAGATCGGCATATTACCCTGAAAGCATGATCTGTGACACCGGCCATTGGTGCCAGAAAAACTGGATTATCAATGCTGAGATCACCGATTTTCATATTAGAATTTGCTAAAATAATCTCGAATAATATTTTCCAAATCGGAAAGACTATCGTAGTACTTGCTGGTTACATTTGGATCCCCACATACCATGGCTGAAATTCTTTTCCCTGGTTTGTATTTTGAAAGGGCAAGGACTGGAATATTTAGCTGGTGGGCAGTAGATATTTCATATCCAACGCCATGTGAAGGTTGAGAAACTTCGGCAATTATAACATCTGATTCTTTTATCCAGTCGACATCCCTTTTCCAGATAAATTCATCGCTTTTGCGTTCGCCTGAAACTGGATCGAGTTTTTCATCACCAATGTAGGCAGTAAAGACATGACCGTATTCTGATATAATATCAATGATGGTTTTATAGATTTTGACATCATCTCTTCCACCACGAATAGCGCCGCTAAAATAAATATCCATTAGCTTTTGTTATCCATATATTTACCTTTTTTAGATCCGGCGTATAAATCATATTTTAATAACCGACATTCCAGGTTACCATTTCGCAATGGAATACGTCTTGATGTTTTCAAACCAACCTGTTTCATAAGTTCACTGCTGGCGGTAAATAAATAAGCTGAATATCCCTGACAATTCGTCTTCAGCATGTCGCCAATGCCTTTGTAAAGGATTTTTAAAGACTCCATTTCACCAGTACGCTCTCCGTATGGTGGATTCATCACAATCATACCTGGATTTTCATCCGGTTCCAAATCTGTAACCGATTGGACATCCCACATAATATCATGAGATAGATTTCTAATATTGCGATAATTTTCTTTTGCCATCTGGATTGCATCACGCCGGTTATCTGAAGCAAATATTTGAGGTTTTATCTGGCGTTTAATAGAGTCTTTCGCATTGCTGATAAGATTATTCCAATCATGGGGATCAAAAAACTTCCAGTTCATAAATGCAAACTTAGATCGTATCAGCCCCGGTGCATAATTTGCAGCTATCATCATAGCTTCAATTGAGAGGGTGCCAGAGCCGCACATGGGATCATAGAGGGGCGTGGACCCGTTCCAACCGGTTAACAGCATAATACCGGCAGCCAGAGCTTCATTCATTGATGCCTTATGTATTTTACCACGGCGATATCCCCGCTTATATAAAGGTGCTCCGGAGCTATTGAGATATACAGTCCCCCGATTGTGATGAACATGAACAAAAATATGAAATTGGGGATCATGTTTATTCACATCAGGCCGGCTGCTGCATTCCTTTTTGAATCGATCAACTATGGCATCTTTACACACCAGGGTTGCATAATGAGTATTCCGAAGGGATTCATCTTCACTTCTGAAAAATCCATTTACAGAAAATGTATTCTGCGTTGAAAAAATGCTGTTCCAGTCAATTTGATGAACACCATTGTATAGTTCATTTTTATTACGACATTCAAAATGATCAATTTTTACCAGTAATCTTACACCGGAACGCGACCAAAGATTTATTTTGAATATTGTCTCTTCTTCACCGAAAATACTTACCCCACCTGGTTTTATCCTTGTATTGAGGATTCCCAATGTTTTGAGTTCATTTTCGCATATGGTTTCAAGTCCTCCCGGACAAGTAAGAAATAGTTCTTGCATAGCGTGAATATTAAGAGATTTTCACTGTGTGTTAATAATACGGAATCACAATTATCGATTAAAAACTGAAAGTCTGAATTTTGATCTGGGTGTAAACAATCTGAATGTCTTTTAAGAAATTTTCCTGCATATACTTTGATTCTATAAAAAGTTACTCAGTATAAGTATGTGCTATCGTAAAACAATATAAATACTGACATCTTGATTTATTTCAGACATGCTTATCACCTTAAGCAGAATTATTGTTATTATTTGATCTAAAGCCCATCATATTAGTTGGTGCTAATGGTTGATATTATTTAATATTGGGCACGTTATTTAACTATAAGGAAGAACATTTGAAACAGTTAGTTGTGCTGTCGTTTATATTACTATCCTTTGCCGTATTATCCTCGGATTTTAGCGGATCCAAAAATTTCACCCAAGTAGTGATTGATATACCTAATCTTTCAACAGTTGATGCTCAAAAAAATCTGGAAATGGAATTCACCAATTTGAAAGGTATTTCATCCTGTGACATAACAACATTAAACAGGACAATTACCCTTAGATATGATGATTCAAAAGTGAATAAACAGATGATTGATCGAGTTCTGCTGAAATGGGGATGTCCTCCTGCCAATTACACGTTCAACAAATTCATTAAATAAAGAAAGTCCACACATGCAAAATTTTCATACACGGTTTTTTATACCGGTAGTTGCTCTATTGTTGTGTTTCACAGTATGTTCAAAAAAATCCAATCCGCCAACATTACAAAATATAAAACAGCTTACCTTTTCCGGTGATAATGGCGAGGCTTATCCAAGTTTTGATGGAAAGATGCTTATCTTCCAATCAAAGCGTGACGGATACGAATGTGATAAGATATACACCATGAATATGGAAGGTGAGGGACAAGTAATGGTATCTCCAGATATGGGTGCTCATACCTGCTCATACTATTCAAGGGATCGTGATTTTATTCTCTATTCTTCTACAGTCCATGAAAACACCGCCTGTCCTGAAGTATTTGTTTCTGATGATCCAAGAAAATATATCTGGCCATTAAGAAATTTTGAAATATATAAAGCAGATCCCGATGGTTCAAATATGACACAGCTTACCTTTAATGATGGATATGATGCTGAAGCCACCGTGCATCCATTTGAAGATGTAATTATTTTTACATCTCTGCGAGATGATGATATGGATTTATATACAATGGATTATGATGGCGGTAACATTAAGAGAATAACTGATGAATATGGTTATGACGGGGCAGCATTCTATTCACCTGATGCCTCAAAAATTGTCTGGCGCGCTTGGTATCCTAAAACTGATGAAGAAAGGGCAAAATGGGCTGACAATATCAAAAATAGTTATGTTGAAGCAGTACCTCTGGAAATTTATGCTGCAGATGCCGATGGATCAAATAAGATCCAACTGACCCATAACGGCGCTACAAATTGGGCACCTTCCTGGCATCCTGATGGCAAGCGTATTGTATTTGCCTCAAACATGGATGATTGGAATGAAGAGTATCATTCCTTTGGCCATAACTTCGAAATATATATTATAAACCTTGACGGGACTGGTTTAGCACGGGTCACTCATAATGATACATTTGATGCGTTCCCAATGTTTACTGATAACGGACAGAAATTGGTTATTGGCTCAAACCGCGATGCCGATAATCCTCGCGCCACTCATGTGTACATTGCAGATTTTGTCGAGTAAAATCGATAACTATTAACTGCTAAGCTGAATAATTATTGGGAATCTATCCAGGTTCTCACCTTTTTTAAGGGAAAGATCACGGTTTTCTAACAGGTCTTTTCCTTTTATATTTTTAGCAAGCGGATATGTTTTTTTCTCATGACTGAGATTTAAAAATAAAACTACTTTTTGAACATTATTCCATTCAATTTTTATGATGCTGTCACCGAGATTGTCAATATCAAATTCTAATGTTGAACCAGTAATCTCCTTGGACAATTTTATAATTTGTTTGAAAAAACCGAGAAATTTTTGATCTCCATTCTCCCAATCAACTATATCTTTTTCAAATAGGTTTGGCAGCTTTTGCAGGGCATATTCCTGTCCAGCATACACCAGGTTTGCCCCGGGGATAAAAAATGTAAAAACCGTCCAATTTTTTAACTGATCGAAATTGGCAAAAATACTGGCTGCCCGTGCAATATCGTGATTCTCAAGGAATCGTAATTTGCAGGCATGATCAGGATACTGATACATCTGGTTTTTTATAAAATATATATACTGAGCCAATTTTGATTTATCCTTTAGAACCATTTCAAACAACTCAAATGAGTCATATTCATAGGTAAAATCAAAAACGCCGTGAAGTTCGGCATCACTGTGACATATATACCCTGATTTCCTGGTTTCCCTGATGTGACTTAAATGAACACTTTCGGCAATCCAAACCAAATCATTCTCTTTATCAATTGAAGACTTGAGATATTGCCAAAACTTAAGGGGCACCATTGGTGCAACATCACATCTGAAACCGTCAATCCCCATTTGAACCCATTTATTCATGATAGCAGCAATATCCGCCCATAATTCTTGATTTTCAAAATTGAGATCCAATATATCAGACCAGTCAGAAACCTTCCGAATGATTTCACCAGAATCATTTTGGAGATAATATGATGGGTGGGATGTGACCCAGTCGGCGTCAACAGAAGTATGGTTCAATACTGCATCGATAATGATTTTCATATCCTTATTGTGAACGGTTGAGATCAAATCTACCAGATCCTGTTCACTACCAAGATCGGGATGTATTTTGCTGTAATCCTGGATTGAATATGGACTTCCTTCAGATCCTTTCCGAGATAAAACGCCAATTGGGTGGATGGGCATTAGCCAGATGATATCTACACCAAGATTTTTTATCCGGTCCAAATCATTTATGATGTCCCTGAAGTTTCCATTGACTCCATGGTTTCTTGGAAATATTTCGTATATGATTTGACGATGTTGATTAGTTTCCATGTTCAAGCTCCCTGATGCAATCTGGTGAATTATTGGCAGCATAGTTTACAAATGTGGATACAGGATAAAAGTCCAGGTCATATGGATAGGGTTTTAGCAATTCAGCAATCTCAGTGGATTGGATTGTATTGCCTAACCAGTTTTGCACATTCATCTCGGTGAGTATCACCGGCATTCTATGATGTATATGGGATAACTGATCTGTAGGTATAGTGGTAATTACCGTGTAAGAGAGAAGTGGGGGACCCTCAGGCGGTTTCCATAAATCCCACAAACCTGCCATTTGCATCAGACTATGATCTTTGTTGTGAATATAGTGGGGGACTTTGCCATTTGAAGTTTTCTGCCACTCAAAATATCCGTCTGAGATGACAATGCATCGCTGCCGTGGAATCAATCTTTTAAAGGATGGTTTTTCAAATAGAGTCTCACTGCGGGCATTTATCATTTTTGCGGCAAATTTGCTGTCTTTTGACCATGAGGGTATCAAGCCCCAATTCATCATGTTTACCACTCTTTTGTTTTGGATATTCCGAAGAATGGGGGACTTTTGGGTTGGCGCAATATTAAAAGACGGATCAAAATCTTCCTCCCATTCATCGATGGCAAGTTCTTCAAGAATTTCAAGCTTGCCTTTTGTCAGCGTTTTTCGACCACACATTTTTAATTCTCCCCAGCTAATTAATCAACAAATATCAAGTTAAAATTACAGATGATCTATCCACCAATATAATCATAACGTGAATTTTTGTTTAGCATAACCAACTATCGAATGTTAATTGATTTAGGACCAGTACAGTAGAACTTGTCTATGGAACCCAGCATTTTATATTTGTATGCTTTTCTGCCTTCGGCAGATCACTTTCCGTTTTATACTTTCAACTTTCTACTTATATTTGATTTCCCTTATTTATAGCAATACTTCAATGCCAAAGATGTATTAATATATATTTTACGACTAATCTTTAATTAAATATATTTAGGTATACATAAACACAATCCATATTACAGATGAATGATATAAACTTACGCGAAATTGAAATTAAATGGCAGAAATACTGGCAAGAGAATAATTGTCATGATACAAATCTTTCAAATCCAAAAAATAAATATTATAATTTGTCCATGTTCAGTTATCCTTCAGGGGATAAACTGCATATTGGTCACTGGTTTAATTATGGACCGGCAGATACATTTGCACGATTCAAGAAGATGCAGGGATATGATGTTTTCCAGCCCCAGGGTTTTGATGCCTTTGGTTTGCCGGCAGAGAATTATGCCATAAAACATGGTGTTCATCCTGCCGTAAGTACAAAAGCCAATGTGAAGAAAATGAAAGAACAGCTTCTCAGAATTGGTGCCATGTACGACTGGAATAACGAAGTGAATACCAGTTCACCGGATTACTATAAATGGACGCAATGGCTCTTTTTAAAACTCTTTGAAATGGGTTTGGCTTATCAAAAGGTCTCACCGGTTAATTGGTGTCCCAGCTGTGCAACAGTTCTAGCCAATGAACAGGTAAAAGAAGGGACCTGTGACCGTTGCCATTCTGAAGTGACAAAGAGATCGTTAAAACAATGGTTTTTTAAGATTACAGATTATGCCGAAGAATTATTGAGCCAGTTGGATAATTTGAACTGGCCGGCAAAAACTATCCATATGCAAAGGAACTGGATTGGTAAAAGCATTGGTGCCAAAATTATATTTGATATTCAGGATTTTGATGAAACCATCGAGGTATTCACCACCCGATCGGATACAATTTATGGGGCTACATATATGGTGCTCGCACCTGAGCATAAACTTGTTGACATCATCGGCTCTGATGATTGCAAAGAAAACATCAGAAAATACAAGTTATCGACAAAAAAGATGTCCGAGATTGACCGCTCTTCAGCAGACCGTGAGAAAACCGGTGTGTTCACCGGTGCCTATGCTGTCAATCCTTTTACTCATGAAAAAATTCAAATATGGATCAGTGATTATGTCCTGGCATCCTATGGGACTGGCGCTATCATGGCTGTTCCCAGCGGTGATGAACGAGATTTCCAATTTGCCCAGAAGTATAATCTGCCCATCATTGAAGTTGTATCACCAGATGGCAAAGCACATGGGGCAGATCAGTGTTTTTCTGATTATGGCGTATCCCTCAACTCTGGTGAATATTCTGGGCGACCGTCAAATGAAGTCATTACCTCAATCAATGAAGAATTAGAACGTCGAGGGATTGGTGGTGCCAAAGTTCAATTTAAACTTCATGATTGGCTTATCAGCAGACAGAGATACTGGGGTGCACCAATACCGGTTATCCATTGTGATGATTGCGGTGCCGTGCCAGTGAGTTTTGATGAACTGCCTGTTCTTTTACCTGAAGATATAAAATTATCCGAAACATATGGTGAAGATTTGAGCCCCCTGGCTACCAATGATGATTTCATAAATGCCCCATGCCCGAAATGTGGAAAAGCAGCCCATAGAGATGCCGACACCATGGATACTTTTGTCTGCTCATCATGGTATTATCTTCGATATCCCAATGCAAGTTATGAAGGTGGACCATTTGAAAGCAATATGATGAAATGGCTGCCGGTAGATCAGTATATCGGTGGTGCTGAACATGCCACCATGCATTTGTTATATGCCCGTTTTGTTACTAAAGTTTTGAGAGATGCCGGTTATCTTTTGTTTGGTGAACCATTTACCAATTTATTTCATCAGGGTACCATCACCCGTGATGGGGCTAAAATGTCAAAATCAAAAGGCAATACCGTCTCACCAGATGATTATGTCGATAAACATGGTGCCGATATTTTCAGGGCATACCTCATGTTTATGGGTCCATATGAAGATGGCGGTGACTGGACCGATACTGGCATTGTCGGTATTGAACGATTTTATTATAAAGGATTAAAACTTATCCGGAAGTCAGTTGGCGGTGAATTGAATCAAAAAGATAAATATATAATTCATTATACCATCAAATCAGTAACCCATGATTTGGAAAATAAAAAGTTTAATACGGCTATCAGCAGATTGATGGAATATGTCAATCACTTCCTCGGTAGTGAGGTCATAGCACCGGAAGTAAAGAATACATTTGTGTTATTGTTAGCGCCATTTATGCCGCATATTGCCGAAGAGATGTGGCAGATATTAGGAAAGTCACCAACTGTGTTTAATACTGACTGGCCCGTTTTTGATGAAGCCTTGACAAAAGTTTCAACCTGTAAAATTGCCCTGCAGGTAAATGGAAAATTGCGAGGTACTATTGAAGTGGATGCCGGTATTAGCAATGATGATTTGCTCAATGAATCTAGAAATGTTGACAATATAAAAATATATGTCGATGGTAAAACCATTATCAAGGAAATTGTCGTGCCAAAAAGACTGGTCAATTTTGTTGTTAGATAAATGAAAAATAAAATTATTAAGGGATAACATGAATGATATAATGAATATAAAAGATGTGTCAAATTATCTCAATCTAAAAGAACAAACCGTTTACCGATTACTCAAAGGCGGAAAACTGCCTGGCCTAAAAGTTGGCGGTACCTGGATGGTCAAAAAATCTCATCTTGATAAAATGTTTAGCGATGTCCTTAATGAGAAATTGAAAAGTACAAAGATTAAATAGACATTCTCTGTCAGGTCTGCGACTGTGATGATTTCAAGAATTGATCACTTTTACAAAATGAGGTGGGGGACTTATTGGTCTATTTATAACAGCCATCCACTTATAGAATTATCCATTATCAAATCCACTATCATAAACTCTCTATATTCGTAGCAGTGATTTGTAATATTCATCCGCATAACTCATAATACATAAATGGCAATCCCATGGAGAAGCATAAAATATTTCTGGTAGCTGGTCAAATTTCCTTAGCATTAGGTTTTATTGGTTTTTTATCAAATCATCTATATCTGGACAATAATCCAATTATTGCCTTCTGCTCAGGTCTATTATTGGGTTTATCCTTTGTTTTCAATATAACATTTCTCCTTAATAACCGAAATAAATCGTGAGTTCTTTGAACTTCAATAAATATGATAATGCATAAAATGATATGACAAAGTTCGCAATTTGAAATCTAATTATCTCACACCCATACTTATGGCTTTACTGTCCGCCTTTTTATTTGGGGCGGCAACACCAGCCAGTAAATATCTCCTTGATTCACTACCACCATTCCAGCTTGCCGGTTTATTGTATTTGGGAGCAGCCCTGGCAGTAGCACCGGCAGCATTAAAGAGTGGGGGATTTGCGCTACCGCCAAAACAGGACCATAAAAATCAACTTCGTTTACTTGGCGCTGTATTTTTTGGTGGTTTATTTGCACCTGTGGTTTTGCTAATTGGACTGCAAAATGCTGGAGCAGCCTCAGTTTCACTCTGGTTAAATCTTGAGTTAGCAGCAACGGCAGTCCTTGGTGTATTCATTTTCAAAGATCATCTCAGTGCAAAGGGCTGGTTTGGTGTGGCTGCCGCCATATTTGCCTCGGTGCTACTTGTTTTGGGTCCTGATGCAGCGGCCGGCCTAGCCGGGTTAATACCAGGTATTCTTGTAGCGCTGGCCTGTATTTCATGGGGACTTGATAATCATTTCACCGCCCTCATTGACAGCATAACACCAAGCCAGAGTACATTTTGGAAAGGTCTGGCTGCCGGTATGGTAAATCTTACCATCGGTATGATCTTTACGCCAGCGAATGGCAACTTCGAATTAAATTATGTTTTATTTGCTTTAATTGTCGGTGCCTTATCGTATGGCACCAGTATCGTTTTATATATTCATTCTGCCCAGTCATTAGGTGCCACAAGAGCCCAGGTTTTATTTGCCTGTGCGCCAATATTTGGTGTTTTACTATCCGTAATGATGCTCAATGAATCTTTGACTATCATCCATTTTATTTCTGCTATATTATTTATTGTTGGGGTTGGATTCCTTATTATTGAAGATCACAACCATTTACATCATCACGATTCAATGGATCATGACCACATGCATAGTCATGATGATGATCACCATAATCATTTCCATTCAGATTCAGAGCCTTCAGTGAAACATCGACATAAACATTCTCATAAATCAATTTCACATCGCCATGTCCATTGGCCGGATTTACATCATCGCCATGAGCACCCATCAAAAGAGGAAAAATAGAATCAGATTTGTAGTGTCTTAAAAAAGGATAATTCTTTTTGGAGGATGAGGCTTTAAGCGACATGAAGATTCAGGGGCAGGGGTAGGTTACCGATAAATCTCAAATAAATGAGATATATTCGAAATACGTTACTTTACATAATATATATTATCAGCATAAAGCGTCTAAAAACGCCAAACTCCACATGGTTTTGGTAATATAATAAAAAACTTCGACAGCCCAATATTAATAACACTGTGTATAACTTGTCAAGAAATATCAACACTCAGGAGTTATTGTGATGAGTGTCCTTGAGTGTTCCCTGGGTGTTCATTGAGTGTCTCTTGGGTGTTCATGTGGTGTATTAACAATATAATACCCATGACACCCATAAAAAATGACAAAAAAAAAGCCAAGTAAATAAATACTCAGCCTTTTTCCCGGTCAGGTTTTTTTATAAAATTGCGCTAATTTACCTTTTGATCTTCCTTTTTGTTGACATTATCCAAAATATCACCAAATTTTGAATCACCCACACGATCCAAAATTGCCCCAACAACTTCACCGATCACTCCATTTGAGCCATTCTCAGCCATATTCTCACGCATATCAGTTACAAGCTTCATTCCAGCATTAAACATTTCCATGTGACTATTTAGTGCAGCTGCGGGATCTTGTTGCGGTTGTGCCGCTTGAGATGGTTGTTCAAATAGTTTCTTCATTAGAACCATATCCTCCAAAAGTGCTGTTCTTTGTGATCCCGGAGACTCTTTGAATCTATCTTCAAGCGCATCCATCCTGTCACTCATTTTGATAAGTAGCTCAGAAAGTGGATCATTCGTTATTGATGGCTGCTGTCCGGCTGGTTCATCATGTAGATCGGCGTTATCACCTTCATCAGAAATGGCGAATTTCGCTCTTTTTATAATCTTTCGTCCCAATTTGATCATGATATTATATATACCAGAGCCAAATTCGATCCTGATTTCCTCAAGCGTTGGGATTGTATGATACCGTTTTATATAGGCAGGCATCCCCTTTGCAACTTCAAAGGCCGGTTCAAGACGATATAAATAGGATATGATACCAGATGTATCACCAAATTGGTCAGGATCACCGTCGTAGTTCTCAATCGAAAACTCGGATAGATCTAGGTCGGGTTTTTGTTCCTCAGGAGGAGTTTGTTCGTTGTCAGTCATGGATGTTTCCTTTATTTTTTTCTATATGCGTAACCAAGCACATGGATTTTAAAATTGTTACCAAGTTGCAATAACGATACATCAGCTGTATATGGTAGATAAATTTCTATAAATGGTGTCTCTCCCTCATCCCATACAAGACCTTTGGTCTCAAGTGCGTAATGAGCCTGTCGAACTGTATCTTTATCCGGAGAGCTGTAATCAATAATGTCCATAAGGGTTGCAATGCCCCTTCATCACCTGGACCCCAGCCAACAAAGTGACCGCCATCATTACCGGTGATGATATTATCCTCAATGCCGGCAAGCAGCTGAACCACTGGTTTATTGATATATGTAAAAAACTCAGCTGTAAACATGATGAGTTCCGGTACTGCAACATAACCAGCTGGGACCTTATCCCAGGCAGATCGAATGTATTCACCCTGATAATTACCAGCTCCTACAGAAACAGAATCTTCAGAATGACCCTTAAAGAAGAATTTCTTTGCAATGACTTTGCCGGCAAATTTTAATAGATCTTCCCTGGTTTTTACTTCACTCATCCAACAATCCCCCTATCTGTTACCTTAAATGTTCCATCAACTATAAATAATAATTTGCCGGTTTCATCAGTTGCCAAAATTGGTTTTTTGCCCTTCTTCCGGCCTGTATCTTCATTGACTCCAAAGAAATGCATATATTCTTCCATCTTTCCGCTTCGATCTGACATATATGAAACTCCGGTTAATTCCCCGACCAAGATCAACTTTTTTGGGATCTCCCTGGATTTTAAGACAACCTCAATCATTTCACTTGGTTCAAAGCCTTTGATATCATAAAATTTACTATTAATATTTTTATTCATTTAACTCATACAAAGGAATTCAATATGGAATTGTTATTTTCTTTTCTATTGTTATTCACAATAACTATTATGGCCTTGTCTATACCAATCTATCTTGCAAGAATACATAAAATAATGGTGCGACTTGAAAAAAAACTAATTGTTAACAAATACTAATTGTCTTTTCAGTGTTATCAATGCACATAGTATTATAATTGGCAATAGATACTTTGATATCATAATATTTCGATAACGTTTTATCCACAATTAATAATTTCCAGGGGGATCAATGGGACTTAATTTTGACCTTGCACCAATTCTGAATATCATATTTTACATTCTAGTGTTACTGTATTTACATAAAATATTAAAAGAGGTTCGGAAATCACAAAATTAACGTGAACCCTTTAAATAGGCATAAGCCAATATCCCAATCGATGTAGCAATTACAATTGACTTTAAAGCAGCTGTAATATTTTCAGTTACACCTTTTGGTTTTGCAATGACTGGTGATCTACCAGCTTCAATATTTATCAACTGATCTCGTGCCGCATCCATTTCACTCCAAAGACCACGCCTAACAAATGACCATGTAGTTAAATTATCCGATTCGGCTAATAATGCAGCCAAAGTATCTCTAAGCGATTGGGGTATCTTGCTATTTGAAACTGAATCAATCAGACTTCTAACATCAACAGCCAATTCTTTCACATTGTGTGTAAAGACAATTAATGGATCACTCAACTCCCCGATATCATCTACAATCAGATTGTCTGGCAACATTTAACCTTCTTTCCCATAATAATAGATCCCTCCAATGATAACAACTCCCAGGAGAAAGAGCATTTCAAATGGCCTGTTATCCTTATACTCTGGAATAACCAGGTCAAGGCCGGGATTGATAAAATTGGGATTTGCAAGTTTATTGGGATTGGCGCTGATCAGTGCAGATACAGGGATATTGTGCTGCTTGGCAATAGCAGTGACAGTATCCCCACTCCTGACCGTGTAAACCACTTGGCTTACCTTTTTATTTTAAATCCGTGTAATGCCAGCTGAACTGTGTTTCCAGCGTTTGATAGATCCACAAAGTCCACCGTTATTGAAGATCGGCGGGCAAACACATGCGGTTCCTCAATTTCACCAGGACCATAATAATTGTCCTTACCAGCAAGGTTCCGATTGTAGATTGCAATATTACTCAATTTTCCAACTTCCGGATCTACAAACTGAACAGTGAAATCCCCCGTTTGAGCTGAAGTAATTTTTCTAAGTTCAAATTCTGAATCAGCAGCTATTTCTAGCTGTTTTGAATCAGAACCAAGAGCGGTTAATGTTGTATTAACAGCATATATAAATGGAATTCTTTTCATGGTTGCCTTTAATTAATAGTTAATCTAGGAAAGCTGCCACAGCGTTTGACACACCGCAGCAGCATCCATGACATTAATAGATTTAGATGTTATGCTAAACCTGGTCGGTATAATTTTCCAAACAGATAGGCATATATAAATCCGGTAAGTGCTGTATCAGCTGATACAAGTTGCATATCAAAGTTCTCACCTTTACCAATATGCAGGGGTTCAGTCAATTTCAGAACACTTCTTGGAAGTGAGGAAATTGAGATCCCGATACCGGTTGCATCGGAAACCTGGTCCTCAGCCATCTGATTGATCAGCGGAAGTGCTGGACCAGGAAGCTGCAATTGTGGACGTGAATTGATATTGAGTTCCATGTACAGGTTCGTAAGGAATGTGGCAAGCACATCATGAGTTGGCGGAATACCAGCTGCACCAAGGATTGTAAACCCAATTGCCTGAATATCAAACTCATGAGCTGCAGGTAATTGTCCAGCAACCAGCATATTGGTGTCTTTGAACGTTTTACCGGATGTCCCTTTCGGGGTTGAGAACATTGAGAAATCCTCCGCTGCACCAGCCGGGGTTTCCCTGTCGTACAACACATATGATAATCCCTGTCGAATTTTTTTAAGGTTTGGATTAGGTCGCCTAGGTGCGACTCTTCTTCTTTTTGGCATTTTAATACCTTTCTTTTTTGGTTTCTTAAATACTAATTATCAATTTTTGATTACTTAAATCGAGCTGCTATTAATAGCCAGCTGAATCAACTCCGAAAACTTCCATTGACGGGTCTTCTTCAAAATATCCTGAGATCTCCTCAGTCTCGATGATACCCTCATCATCATCGAATTCATCGTCGAATTCCTCATATTCAGAATCATCTTCAGCAAGATATATTCCGCTTAGGGAAATACCTTGACTGTCAAGAAACTCTTCCAAGGTTGGCTCATTGTCTGGAGCAGATAACTGCGGACCAGAAGGTCTCTTGGCTAGAATATCTTTTGTTACCCGGAGCGCAACAGCAGCCAGACCACCAAGAGCAAATTGCGTAGCAAGTTTTTTATGAGATGCTTTCTTGGCGAAAAACATCGGCAAAACTGCCAGGCCTGCATTCATAGCATAACCGCCAATACCGTTATCAAATTGTTTTGTTTGCGGAATGAATTGCGGTAGAACCCTAACAGCCAATGCACCACCAGCAACTAAAGCAGCATCTTGAACAAGATTAATCCCTACAGGATTTCTTTTCATTCTGCGAACTCTCCTTTTGGGAGTAGTTTTTCTGGCAGCTGGTTTACGCCTGGTGACTCGTTTTTTCGGAGTCGTTTTTCTGCGCACCGCTGGTTTCCTGGTAGGTTTCTTTCGTGGTGTTGTTTTTCGTCTTGCTGGATTCAAGATCATTATTTTCTCTTCCATGATCGTCTTTGCTCCTGTTTATAGATTTGTAATTAAGTAATGCCACAGCGATCCGAGTTGAAAACCAAACCAATGAAAGAATACTAACAGCAATGTCAATGATTCTTTCGGATCCTTCAAGATATCCCATACTATCGCTTTCATAATTGTGTTTTCCCGGTTATACCGGTTCCAGTTAATATTCTCTTTTGATTTGCTGTCATTTGCTTACCATTTTCGCTTTGATAGTGAATAAATCCCCACTCCCAAGCCTACTAATAAAATTGGTGAGATTCCGGAAAATCCGGCTTTAATAACCTGGTCATTTTGCCCTTTTCCCCCAGTATTCGATCCAACTATCGATGAACCATCTCGGGTCAGTTGTGGGGCATTCTCAGGGGAATTTTCAATTTTAGAGCTATTTGGCTTTTTTTTACCCCTCTTCCCCACATCTTTTGCAATTTTTGCAGCTGCATTGGCTACTGATCCGGCACAAACCGACGCTGTCGCCCCACCTGTGACAACTGCGCCCACACAGCTCATGCCAGCACCCAGTAACGCTTTTACATCTCGTAATTTCATTTTCTTTAGTTTATTGAAAGTTCTTTTCAGCTTTTTGGATGGTTTCAGGCGTTTTTTTAGCCATGATCCAAATCCGTCGAGGGTTCCATGTTCATCATAATAAAGCCCTGCCATCTCGTAAACCTGTTCTTCTGTTGCTTCTGATCTTGATTCTTCGACGTAATACATTATTTGAACAGTATTTTTTTACCTAACCACAATCCGCCAAGAATCATGGGTACAGGGTAATTGTCATACAATACTTTTAAATTGAATTGAGGATTTTCCGCTGAATCTTTAACAGCCTTAGTATCAGATTTCAACTTTCTAACTTCCTCATTGGCTGCTGCACTGGCTGCATTGGTAATATTTTTAACTCTTGGTTTGAGAACCTTATCCCTGAATTTATGAATCCGGTCATTGATTTTCCCCCAAAAAGACCCTAAGTCGGCAAGGTACTCGATATCACCATTAACAGCCTCGATACCTTCAAGTGTGACAAGGTTGAGTCCATCCATCCCGGAAGGTCTAAAAAATCCATTATTGACCTTTGACAGAATTGTGACGAGAAGATTGACCGGAAGAAATCCACCCATTGCCTGAGTCTGTAATACATGTGCCAGAACGCTAACTGCGCTCTTTTGGGTGATCCAGGAGGGCAATTTGCCGTTTAAAGCACTGGCCACCGCTGTGATCAGCGTCACATTGGCCTGACCAGCCATGACAAGGGATTGCAGGATATCACCAACAAAACCGACAAAAGCATCCTTCTTATACTTCTGAATTTGTGGTTTCTTTTTATAATTGGTAATTGCTGAGCTTCTTACTGGTCGGTTGACCTGCCCCCCAAAAGTCGGACCATGTTGTAAGTTAGTCCTAAAGAAAAAAGAAAGGAAAAACGAAACATGGCACGGAAACATTATACCCCAGAGCAAATCATAAG
>Ga0233431_1001230_pt1 | contig 46072 bp, 46 predicted proteins | sample SI_118_April2016_FD_179867 | JGI IMG/M metagenome (GOLD analysis project Ga0233431, IMG submission 179867) | Seawater microbial communities from Saanich Inlet, British Columbia, Canada - SI_118_April2016_200_MG | ecosystem: Environmental > Aquatic > Marine > Inlet | place: Canada: British... | reverse complement strand
TCTCCTCGCATACCTGAATCTTAAACTCACGATTAAATCTTCTTTTTTTTAGTTTCATACACCTCCCATTTACTTAGTGTATCAAACTGTGACTAGCCTGCTGTATTAAATTGGGGGTTCAGTCCAGTGAACAGCAGGGGATAACGGTTGAAGAATTCTATGAAATTCCTGCATATAAAAGAAAAAAATAGGCCTCTTAATCTACTTGCTTCTTGGCTCTAACTTTTCTATCTAGAATTTTTTTCCTAATTCGCAAACTCTGAGGGGTTAGTTCCAATAGTTCGTCGTCTTCAATAAAATCTAGTGCTTGCTCCAAGCTCAACTCCATGGGTGTATCCAATGAAACAGCAATATCTGCATTAGAACGGAAATTAGTTTGTTTTTTGGCCTTACAAGCATTCATATCAATATCATCAGCAGTTTTGCCTAAGCCAATAACCATCCCCTCATAAAGTCTTTCTCCAGATTTGATAAATGGGATTCCTCTTTCCTGCAAGCTAGCTAGAGCGTAGGCAGTTGATTTTCCTGATTCTGTAGCAACTAAAACTCCATTTCTTAATTTTTTCATGCTTTTACCAGCAACTGGGAAATAACCTAAAAAACTTGGTTCAAATAAACCATTGCCCCGAGTCTTGCTCAAAATTGAAGACCTGAAGCCCAGTAAATTGCGACTACTAATTCGATATACAATATGTGCCACACCCTTATCATCGGTGTGACTGTCTTGAAGACTTGCTTGACGTTTGCCTAGCTCTTCAGTTACCACCCCAACATACTCTTTAATAATTTTAATCGTTAGTTCTTCAACTGGCTCATGTTTCTGCCCATCAATTTCTTTATAGATCACCTGCGGCTTAGATACCTCCATCTCATATCCCTCACGCCTCATACTCTCAATTAGAACAGCCAAGTGAAGCTCGCCCCTGCCAGAAATAATAAAACCCTTGCCCTCAGAGTTATCTTCTATTTTTAGTCCAATGTTAGTTTTCTTCTCCCGCAATAACCGCTCCTCTAGCTGGCGAATAGTCACAAACTCTCCCTCGCGACCAGCAAAAGGCGAGCTGTTGGGAGCCAGTCTGATTTTGAGAGTTGGTTCGCTAATTTCAATCATCGGTAATCCACCAGTTATAGAAAGATCTGTTAAAGTCTGACCAATTATAATTTTATCTAAACCTGTCAAGGAAATAATGTCACCAGCAAATGCTTGATCGATCTCAATCCGCTCCAAACCTTTACTAGTGAACAGATGGGACACCTTGCATTGACCAACTCTTTCATCCTCTTGCCAAATACTCAGTGGGTCATTCTTTTTAACCGTACCTTGTAAAATCTTTCCAATTGCATAAGTGCCTTTATAAGTATCAAAGTCTAGATTAACCACCTGCATTTTAAAACCCAGGGATTTATTTGCTTCAGGAGCTGGAATAGTTTCAATAATTGTTTTGAATAGAGGTTCTAAATTGGCATTTTCACTAAAATCTCTAGGTAATCGATCCCAGCTTTTACCAGTTATGCCCGATGCATAGATGACTGGAAAATTTAACTGTTCATCATTGTCAGCCAAACTAAGAAAGAGCTCTTCAGTTTGAGCTAAGACCTTTTTAGGATCAGCTAGATTTTTATCAATTTTATTTATTACTACAATCATTTTAAGGTTATTTTTAAAAGCTTGCTCTAGAACAAAGCGGGTCTGGGGTAGTGGACCCTCAGCTGCATCAACTATCAAGAGAGCACCATCTGCCATATTAATAACACGCTCCACCTCACCACTAAAATCAGCATGCCCAGGAGTATCAATGATATTAATCTTATAGCCTTTATAAGTAACAGCAGTATTTTTAGCTAAAATAGTAATCCCTTTTTCTCTTTCCAATTCATTGGAGTCTAAAATAGTGGACTGAGTCATTTCTGATTGATTATCTCTAAATAAATCCGTCTGTTTAAGCATCCCATCGATCAGGGTAGTTTTACCGTGATCAACGTGAGCAATAATAGCAATATTTCTTATATTCATAGTATTAGTTTTTTTACTGATTAATTATGGGGAGTAAATCCTGCAAAAGTATATATTATAGCTTGAGAATGGTATAAACATAAGGGCTTATTTATCTGGTACCATCCTAAGACCATATATCTTTTTAGAAATGATATTATTGATGAGTGAACTGCAAATTTTTTTCAAAAACTGAATCTTTTTATAAAACCCTTCACACCTCTCTTTTAGGAGCAAAAAAACAAATTACACTCATTTATTTTGCCTATGACGCCGGAATATGGAGTGAAAAATTTAACCAAGTTTTAATAGAAAAACACTCTCAAGGTTGTAAGGTTAGAATCATGGTTGATAAATTTGGCTCTATCACTGAAAACATACCCAACACATTAGAGTCAAGAAAAATGCTAAATAGTTTAGCTGAAAAAGGCATTGAGGTTGTTTTATTTGGATCTAATTCAGGATTTGGACATACCTTACACATTAAGATATGTGCTATTGACGATGGTCTTCTTCTCTGTGGAGGCTCAAATATAGCTGATCACTACTTGAAGTGGAGAGATGTTAATTTTTCTTTAAAAGGAAAGTTTGGGAATAAATTTCATAAAATTTATGACTATTTACTCCTACAAACTAGTCAAGGATCTGAGTTAGATAAAAAAAGGATAATAAAAATAGAACAAGAAATATCTATCAATCATCCTAATGTTTATATAAACAGAGAAGAAGATTTTAATCAAACAAGAGTTGCTGTTTTAGATTTAATCAAACAATCGAAAAAGAAATTGAGAATTATTACTTGGTATTTTTTTCCAGATGATGAAATTCAAGATGCTCTAATAGATTGCGCCTCAAGAGGGGTAAAGATTGAAATAATTAATTCTTTTAATAACCGCGTGCCAATAACAAATTTGGTTGGAACAATAAGTAAACAAAAACTTAGAAAGCAAAACATTGATATATTTGACTGGAAAAAAGATTATCTTCATACCAAACTTTATTGGAATGATCAGAATGATATTTTAATGGGATCGGCAAATCTTGACTATCTTTCACTAAATAAGTCTTATGAGGTGTTAATTAAAATAAATGATCGAAAAATAATACAACAGATTGATCATTATTTTGACCAGCTTATCTCAGAAATAAATGACTAGATTCTAATAAACTCCACAAAAAAAGAGCCATTTCTGGCTCTTTTTTCATTTCAATATTTAAATTGATCTTAGTAGCGGCTACTACCACCTCCGCGGTTGTAACCACCTCGGTCGTTACCGCGAGAGTTATAGCCCCCACGACTTCCACCTTGGTCACCACCACCTCCACGGTTGTATCCACCACCACCGCCACCACGATTTTCACGGGGTTTGCGAGGCTCAGCGACGTTAACTCGAAGTTCACGTCCATCATGCTCTTGACCATTTACAGCTTCCATAGCGGCAGCTGCATTTTTCTCTGCTTCTTCACCAGCGAACTTGATAAAAGCAATTCCGCGTGAACGACCAGAGTAACGATCAGTTACTAGATGTACGTCTTCCAGTTCTCCATATTCTGAGAACAAACTTGTTAAATCATCCTCGGATAAACTCCAAGGAAGGTTGCCCACAAACAATTTTGATGGGTCTTTTTGAGGGGCGTCAGTCATAATGTCCCTACTCCTTCAACTCAGAAACTTTCTGAGTTTATATAATACTCAGCTTATGAACACATGTAAAAATTTTATGAAAAATGATTCGATATAAGTTTCCAACAAAATGTTCAACAACTATCCGTTATTATAACATAAAATGAAAGAAAGACCGATATCAACTTGTATTAGGATTAACACATGGAAAATTTAAAAATCCTCAGCGATGAGGATCTGATAGAGTTAGTTAAATCAAAGGATCAAGAGCTCTATGAAGAAATAGTTAAACGCTACCAAGCCAAATTGCTCAGGTATGCTGAAACTATTGTTAGGAGTTCTGATCAGGCTGCCGATGTAGTTCAGCAAGCTTTTATCAAGGCTTTCACCAACCTACACGGATTCAACAGTAGTAAAAAATTCTCAAGCTGGATCTATCGCATTGTTCACAATGAAGCCATTAACCAAATTAAAAAGTATCGCAAAGAGCACTCATTAGAAAGAAACGATTGGCCAGAAGATATTTTCACAGATAAAAGTCAAGATGCTCAAGAGAAACTAGAGGAAAAAGAGATTAAGAATGCAATTAACCAAGCCTTAGATAAGTTGCCAATAAAATATCAAAGTGTCCTAACTTTAACTTATTTAGAAGACAAATCTTATGAAGAAATTAGTGATATCTTAAAAATACCCACTAATACCGTCGGAACTAGAATTAGTAGAGGCAAGAAATTATTGGCGTACATCTACCAGCAGCAGGAGCAATCATGACCAAACACAAACAAAACAAACCAAAAGATTTAACTAAAAATATCATGTCAGAAATAAAGTCTGGCCAAGTAAAAATGAAGCCTCGCCTGCACTTCATAGCTGGTTCAGTTCTAACTGGTCTTGGTATTGCCAGCTCTTTATTTACCACCCTCCTAATTATGACCATGACATTTTTCAGGTTAAGAAGATTTGGTCTAGTCGGACTTCTATGGCCAGGAAAGCCATTTTTTGCTCCCATGCCCCTACTCATACTTATGGTTAGCTTGATTATTTTGTGGGGAGGAATAAAGCTCCTCAAGCGCTATGATTTTTCCTATAAATATAATTTTCTTGCCATCATAATTACAGTTATTACCCTAGTTATTACTTTGGGATTTTTATTTGATCGGCTAGGAATAAATCAACACTTACAAAAACGACCGCAATTAAAACGTTTTTATCAACAACATCAGCCTGGTTTTCCTCCTAACCCCAGCGGCCATCGACCTCACCGGTTATATTAACTTTAGGCTATACTGCGAGAGTGAAATCAAAAACATGGTTTATTGAATATCTCAGAATCATCTCGGCTTTTGCAGTGGTTTTAATTCATTCGGCCGCTGATTTGAGCTTTAAATATGGACAGGTTTCAAACACACAGTGGTGGGCTGCTAACTTAATATCTTCTGCCACTCATTGGGCAGTGCCAATATTTATCATGATAAGTGGGTACTTGCTTCTAGAACCAAGAAGGTCTCTGAGAACTAAGAAATTCTATTTATCCAGGCTTAAACGCATTGGAATACCACTTTTTTCCTGGGTTATTATCTATGCCATTTATTATCACTTCACTCGTCAAGATCCACTCCTATTAAGCTTTGTCATTAAGCGGTTCATCTTTGACCAGCCCTATGAACATCTATATTTTTTAATTGTTCTACTTCAACTGGCACTAATTACTCCATTTTTAGCTAAAACTATTAAATCTCTCTCCACTAAGTATTTGGGTTGGTTAACATTCGTATCTCTTTTTATAAGTACTTTTTGGAAGCCGTGGCGATTTATCGTGCCATTATTTGTCCCATATCTTGGTTTTTATCTAGGGGGATATTGGTTAAAAAAGAAAAAACCTTATTTAAAGACCCGTTCATTCCTCCTTGCATTTTTTACACTAATAGCTATTGCTTCTGTAGGAACTTACTTGTTAGTAAGAAATTCTTCTCCAGATAGAAATGGGCTTTATTTTTATACCTACTTTAACCCAATTATTATTCTATTAAGTTTTTCCATTTTTACTTTTTTTCAAAATCGCCAAAAAAAACTAATCACTAATAATTTAATTTCAATAATCTCTAGCACTACTTTGGGGGTCTATCTCATTCACCCCATAGTCATGGGCTGGTTTGGTTTTATCCCCATACCAAATTATTTCATCTTGACTATGTTGATGCTGATTCTCAAAAGCAGTCTAGTTTTCTTGATCAGTGTCTTAATCACTGCTATTTATCGGCGCATGAAATTGGCTATACTGCGAGAGTGAAACTATCAGCTGATCAAAAGCAAGCTTTAGAGAAAATTATTCAGTGGCTCAAAACCCCCAATCGATCGCCCAATTATTTTACTTTTGGCGGATACGCTGGCACAGGAAAAACTACGCTAACGGCTCTACTTCGACAAATTTTGCACAAGAGAAACCCTAAGATAAAAATTGCTTTAGTCAGCTACACCGGTAAAGCAGCACGAGTTCTTAATACCACTTTAGTTCAACAAAAGGCCAGCTATAAACAAGATTTTGTCGGTACAATTCATTCTCTTATCTATGCTCCAATGATTAATGAAAAAAGCGATATTATTGGTTGGGATAAAAAGAAGAGTCTAGATGTAAAGCTCATAATTGTTGACGAGGCATCAATGGTGAACTATGACATTTGGCAAGATTTACTTTCCTTCAACATCCCCATTATTGCTATTGGGGATCATGGTCAACTCCCACCCATTGAAGGAAAATTTAACCTCATGGAAAAACCAAATATTAAACTAGAAAAAATTCACCGCCAGGCTGCAGACAATCCTATTATTAAACTTTCTATCCAAGCTAGAAAAACTGGGCGAGTCCCAGTGGGTAAGTTTGGACCTCATATTGAGAAACTTGATCAAAAAAATATGGATACTCAAGAGAAAGTCCAAGAACTGCTCAAAGGACATAGTGATCAAACCATGATTCTTACTGGTTATAATAATACTCGAGTTCAAATCAACAATTTTATTCGTCAGCATAAATTTTTTGAACCTTCCCCCGAACCAATGGTGGGGGACAGAGTCATTTGCTTACGAAACAACCACGCTAAGCATATCTATAACGGTATGTTGGGAGATATTACTTACCTAGAATCAGCTGATGAAAATTGTTTTTACGCAGAAATAGATCTTGATGAAAATCAAACCTACAAAGGAAACATCTATAAACATCAGTTTGGTGCTACTCAATCTAAGAATTTTAAGAGAGGCGAGCGCAAGCTTACCAAAGGAGTAGATTTATTTGATTTTGGCTATGCTCTAACTGTTCATAAGGCTCAGGGTAGTCAATCACCAAGAGTGATTCTTTTTGAAGAACGTTTTAAGCAGATGGATGATGAGCAGTGGCGACGTTGGCTTTATACTGGCATTACTAGAGCTGAAAAAGAACTTTATATTGTTGGGACTAATTAAAAAATGCTATGCTAATTACATAGTAAAAATTATTTATTCTTTTATTTTATGTCTTTATCCCTATTCAAAGAAAATAGAACTGTCAACATTAGAGCTGTCTTGTCTACTTTAACTGCAACTCTTATTACGGTCGGGGCTGGTATTTGGGTCACTCGATTTACAGGACCACTACCCATCTCTGTTGCACAAACCTTAACGCAAAAAGAAACTACTTTTAATACCACTGGCGACAGTGAAGTTAGCGCTGTGCCTGATGAAGCTCAAGTGCGATTGGGTATTGATGTTCAAAAATCTAGTGTAATCGAAGCTCAATCAGCTGCCAATGAGGTTATTAACAATATTTCAAGCAGTATTAAAAAACTTGGTATTGATGAAAAAGATATTCAAACTCAAAATTATCGAGTCAATCCTGAGTATGATTATAAAAGCCCAGAGCGACACATTACTGGTTATCGTGTAAACACTCAAATAGTGGTCAAAATTACTGATTTTGAAAAACTCAATCAAGTCATTGATACATCTACCAGTCTGGGCGTCAATCAGGTTGGAGGAATTAATTTTAGTCTTAGCGAAGAAAAGCAAGCAGAGTTAAAAAAAGAAGCTAGAAAAGAGGCCATTGCTGAAGCTAAAGATAGCGCAGAGGAACTGGCTAAGCTGGCTGGAATAAAACTGGGCAAGGTAGTTAATGTTATAGAATCTAGTGGCAACAATTACCCACAACCCATGTATGCTCGTGCAGAAATGGCATTAGATGCTGGCGGACCAGAAGAAGCTACTCAAATTGAGCCAGGCAGTGAAATCTACCGATACAGCGTCACCTTAAGCTACGAAACTTTGTAGATTCATAGCATCCTCGATTTTATATTTACCAATTCTCGTTCTACGAAGTGAAGTGGTGGTGGCGCCTACTCCCAATTGTTGCCCCACATCATAGACCAATGATCGAATATATGTTCCAGAGCTGCAAGAAACTTTGATGGTAAAAAATAGTTCCTCTTGTTCCGCATTTTTGACAAACCCTATTAGCTTTAGCTCTTTAATTAGTACTCTCCTAGACGGTAAATCTTCCTGAATAATTTCACCTTTGCGTGCCTTTTCATATAATTTTTCACCCTTAATTTTTACCGCTGAATAAGGGGGTACTGTTTGGTTAATTTCTCCCCTGAAGTTATCTAAGGCTCTTTTAAAATCAGTCTCAGTAATTTTCTTCAATTCTTCCCAACTGGCTTCTTTGATAGTTTTCCCATCAACATCATAGGTGTCTGTTTCCACTCCTAGTTGTGCTTCACAGATGTAGTCTTTATCTAGTTTTAAGAACTCGGTCTGTCGCTTAGTAAACTCCCGCCCTACTAAAACAATTAATAGACCAGTAGCCAAAGGATCTAGAGTTCCAGTATGACCAACTCGCTTCACACCAGTTTTTTTACGAACCTTATAAACTACATCATGACTGGTTATGCCAGTTGGCTTATCAACTAATAAAATTCCTATGGGGGGATTGCCCATTAATCTAAACTTCATTCTTAGTATTATAATATCTTCATGAAAATAAAAGTACTTTCCCTCAATCTATGGAATGGTGGACGATTATTTGATCAGGTATTTGAGTTTCTACAAAAACAACAGGCAGACATCATGTTGCTCCAAGAAGCCTATGATGGGAAAAGCCTGGATATTGAAAAAAGACTTAGGACTACTCAACTACTGAAAAATATTTTTCCAAATCACTCTCATCACTTTGCTCCAGCATTTTTAGATACAAGACCTATTGAGGGAAATATGGAAAATGGTCAGTTAATTATTTCAAAATTTCCCCTCCGTAAAACTCAAACAATTCACCTCGACATTTCCTATGGAACCTACGACCATGATTCCCTGACAGATTTCACTGACTTTCCCGCAGTCCTGCAAACAGCCCTTATTGAAGTTGGTGGGCAACAAATTAAACTCCTCAATATTCACGGACCGGTTAACAATGATGGCTCCGCAGACACACAGCGCAGACTAAGAATGAGGGATGTTGTTTTAGGAGAAATTGAAAAACAACCAAGTGTAATTTTAAGCGGTGACTTTAATGTTCAACCTCAGACTCAAACCATTCGAGATATAGAAAATAAACTTACCAATATCTTCAAAGAAGAGCTTACTACTACTTTTAATACCAAACAAAAAAATCTAGAAAAATATCCTGGATTTGCCACTGCTGTGGTAGATATGATGTTTATTACTCCAAATATTAAAGTTATTGAAAAATCTTGCGCACAAGTAGATATTTCAGATCATCTACCATTAGTGGTAACTTTAGATGTATAACTAAGTTAATAAGAAATTATTAGATCTGCCCATGAAAAAATCTCCAGTCTACGACAAGAATAAAGTTAGCATTATTGGCTGTGGTCGAGTCGGTATAACCACTGCCTACGCATTGCTTCTTGAGGGTCATGTTAATGAACTAGTTCTTTTCAACCGCACCTTAGATAGAGTCAGGGGCGAGCAGCTTGATCTTGAGCATGGAATGAGTTTTTTAGATTACACTGAGATAGTTTCCACCAATGACTATGCCGATCTAGCTGATAGTGACATTATCATTTATACCGCTGGCTGTGCTCAAAAACCTGGAGAAACTCGACTTGATTTAGTCGAAAATAATGTTGCTATCTTAAAAAAAAGTCTTCCACAAATTATTCGCTATGCCCCCAATGCAATCATTCTATTAGTTGCTAACCCAGTTGATATCCTTACCTATAAAGCTTACCTGATGGCCAACTGGCCCAAGGGAAGAATATTTGGCTCTGGGACATCACTTGATACTTCTAGGTTTAGGTTTCATCTATCTGAATTCCTGAATGTTAACCCACACAGCATTCAAGCATACGTTTTAGGCGAACACGGAGATAGTTCATTTCCAGTTATTTCTAGTGCCTCAGTTGGGGGACAATCCTTAACAAATTTTCCTAATTTTTCAGAAGAAAAAGCTTTAAAAGCTTATAAAACAACTAGAGATGCTGCATATAAAATAATTGAAGCTAAGGGCTCAACTTACTACGGAATTGCCACTGTAACAGCTAAACTTGTCGAGACAATTTTGCGTGATGAAAAAGAAATCTTACCAGTCTCAATTCCACTTCATAATTACTATGGACATAGTGGCATTGCTTTGAGTGTGCCGTGCGTGGTGGGTCGTGCTGGAGTAGAGGAAATTATTGAAATCAAGCTGAGTTGGGAAGAAAAACAGAAATTAGAAAAATCGGTCAATACTCTTAAGAGCTACCTTTAGACCTGACAACTCTCACAGTAGAAGGTGCCTCGGCCACCGATCTTGGCTTTGACAATTTCGCCTCCACACTGCTGACATTTTTCTCCTTTTAGTCCATAAACTCGCATAATATCTTGATATGAACCAGACATCCCATCTACATGGACATACTTGCCATCATAGGTGGTACCGCCATACTCTAAACCTTCTTTAATAACCTGCTTAGCTGCAACTAATAATTTCTCCAGCTCTTTAAAACTTAAGCTTTTAGCTGGTCTAAAAGGAGAGATCTGAGCAATATTAAGCGCATCGCAAGCATAGATGTTTCCTAAACCAGCCATAATTGGGTTCATCATAATGGCTTGTTTAATCGGGATGCGACGATTTTGAAATTTTTCCTGTAAATACTTAGCGTTAGCCTCAGCTTCATTCACATCGGGACCATACTTAGTAAATTCAGCCTCAACCTCCCCATCATTCATTAACCTCATCCAACCAAAAATTCGCTGATCATTAAAATAAAGCTTTGAGCCGTCGGTAAAATTATAAATTAGTCGGGTGTGACTACTGGGTAAGTCTTTGATCCAATCTGCTGTAGGATGACCGCCACCCACACGGGTATCATCGTCAACAAAAATCAACTGCCCTGTCATTTTAAGATGGGTTAATAAATTTTGCCCATCAGGAAGATGAATTCTGATTAATTTAGCTTTGCGAGTTACGTCCTTGATTCTTTGATCTTGGAGTTCTTCTTCATTACCTCCAAAACTTCTCTTATCTAGAACTTTAATTGATTGAATTATTTTCCCTGGGAGAATTTCTTTAAGCCGACGCTTAACTGTTTCTACTTCTGGTAGTTCTGGCATGATCTAAAGTATACCTTAATTAAAAAAAGCCTGTTATAATTGCTGTTCTTGAGTTTACTTGATAAACTTAGATAAACCAAGGGTCCGTAGCTCAGTTGGTTAGAGCGACAGCCTTTTAAGCTGTGCGTCGTGGGTTCGAGTCCCACCGGACTCACCCTCTCATGTTTTCCATATTTAAACGAAAACCCTACCACCATCTCAACAAGATTCTTGTCAACCAACAGGCGTTAATTGACAATCATGGCGCCCTAAAAAAACTTCATCCTGAATCTAAAATCGCTCCTGTTTTAAAAAGCAATGCTTATGGGCATGGTTTGACTACTGTGGCTCCAGTTTTTGACAAACTCAAGCCACCTTTTTTAATTGTTGATAGTCTTTATGAAGCCTACGAACTTTATAAAAAAAATATTAAAACCCCAATTCTAATCATCGGTTACACTGACCCTCGTAACTACGCGATCAAACCACTCCCTTTTCACTACAGCGTTTTTGACCTAGAAACAGCCCGGTCTTTAAACAAATATCAACTAGGATGTAGTGTTCATATTTTTGTCGATACTGGGATGAGTAGAGAAGGTGTCTTGATCAAGAATTTGTCTAAGTTTATCAAAGAGGTGCTCAAGCTTGAGAATCTCAAAATTGAAGGTCTAGCCTCTCATCTTGCTGATGCTGATAATACAACAGATTCATCATTTACCAAAAAACAACTCAAAAATTATCATCAAGCCTTACAAATCTTCAATGACCACGACATTGATCCTAAATGGAAACATATCTCCGCTTCAGCTGGAGCCTTTAAAGTTAAAAACAAAGCCTTTAACTTAATTAGGGCTGGATTAGCTAGCTATGGAGTTTCTCCTTTTGATAAAAATGTTGAGCAACTTTATCCATCTTTAACCCTTCAATCTACTCTTATTCAAATCAAACAACTTCAAAAAGGTGATCTAGTAAGCTACAACTTAACTTATCGGGCGCCCAACAGCATGACTGTCGGCATCTTGCCTGCGGGGTATTACGAGGGTGTGGATCGCAGACTCTCAAACAAAGGAGTGGTTAAAATTAAAGATCAGTACTGTCCCATTGTGGGCCGGGTTTGCATGAACTTAACCATCGTTGATTTAAGTAAGGTAAAAAATCCTAAAGTTGGAGATAAAATTGAAATCTATTCTACTGACACCACGGCAAAAAATTCTATTTTTAATCAAGCTAAAACAGCTCAAACAATTCCATATAAACTTCTCACAGGTTTGACTGACTCAATTCGCAGAGAACTAATCTAATCTCTCCTTGCCAAATCAAGGCATCATCCTGCATACTATAGTCAGTAATCAGGTATTTTATTGGTCTGTCTTCAATGTTAAACACTCAAAAACTTCTCTATATTTTGCCAGACGTTGCCTACTTGGCAGAGCTACTTCCTGGTAAAAAACCCTCGACCTTCACTGTTTCTTCTTTTCGTCAAATCAACGGCGAATACATGGATGATAATGAATTTATTGCTGAAAACATTTTAAAGTTGTTTAAAAAAATTGATCCCGAAGAATACCAACTTATATTACCTGACTTTTTATTTACCAACACAATTGTAAATGTCAAAGAAAAATCAGATGCAAAAATTAAAGAACATTTAACGGAAAAACTACTCCCTGAATTAGGAATTAATACTGATACACACCAGATAGACACCACTGTTTTAAACGAACATGGCGATACTACAAGAGTCCAACTATCAGCCTTAGAAAAATCTTTAATAGAGCCTCTCCAAGTTTCATCTGAACAAACAAAAGTTAAAATTAAAAGCATTTCCCCTCTGAGCTGGAGCATTAAATCGCTAGTCTCTCTTGAACCCTCAATTAGCGTAGTCCAGATTGATTCAATGCTATATGTGGCACTCCACTACATTGGGGTTGATCAAGCCAACCAAGCTACAGTAGATGAGGTGGAGAACATTTATGAAACCATTAAAACTCTAAAAGGAGCTGAGCCAAGTATTCAAACTATTTACCTGCTCAGTAATGAATTGGTTGAAGAAAAACTTAAAGACCATCTGAGCGATACCTTACCCATCCAACAATTAGCTAGTAAGCAAGATGAGGAAAGTAAAATGCCGTCTTATGTAAAGAAAATAATTGAGTCAGGGATGAGAACCCTATCTATTAGTGACTACCCCGTTCCTCAGTTTGAGATGGGTAAAGCACCAACGGATGCAAAAATTAATCCTTCAGCCGCAATTGAAGATAAGGAGGATGTCACACCTGAATCAGCTGAGGAATCAGATCTGCCCAAGCCACAAAAAGCTGTTATAAGAAAAGAAGACAAAGAGGAAGACGATAAGAAAAAAGAGGAGCTAGATAAAAAAGAAAGTGAAGAAAAAGCAGAAGAACCAAAGGAAGAAGTAATAAAAGAAACTGAGACAGATGCAGCTGCTCCAAAAAAGACTCCCTTAGTCATATCTAAAACGAATAAAGAAGAAGACAAAGAAGATGATGAGATAGAAGCTTTATTAGAAAGCCTTAAAATCGATGAAAAAGAAGAAAAAGCAGTAGAAGGAAAAGAAAAACAAGTAGGGTCAAGTAAAGATAAAGAGGTGGTTTCGGTAGAGTCAAAATCTGCCATAGAGAAAACTAAAAAAATAATCAAAAATAAAAACCAAACTAAAACTATGCTGAAGATGGTTTTTGTAACTTTAGCGGTATTCTTTGCCACAGTTGCTATTGGAATAGGAATTGGTCTTGGGGTTTTACAACTTACTCAACCATCAACTGCAGAAGAACCGCTTAATCCAACTGTAGAGGCATCTTCATCTCCCTCTCCATCACCGTCGCCCTCACCATCACCAGAAACAGAGATTGACACTAGTAGTCTATCCATATTGGTAGTTAATGCTACTACTAAGGCTGGATATGCGGGTGAAATTGCCGACAAACTAACTGACTATGACACCATTAAGGCAGGAAACGCCAAGGGTGAGTATGACACTGGACTATACGTTCTCATGGAAGAGGATAATCCGGCTCTAGTGAGCATTTTAGAATCTACAACTGAGTTGGAATACATTTTTCAAGAAAAAGGAAAAGTTGAGGACCCTCAAAATCAGTACGATGCAGTAATTGTTTTGGCAGAGTAAGTTAGTTGTTTTGATATAATCTGAAAAAATGAGGAAAAATCTCAAAAAACCCTTCTTGCTTCTCACTTATATTTGGCTTCGATTTGATCCAGTTCTGAGATTAGCTTTTGGGAAAAACTGGACTCCCCGTTATGAGTTTATGGCTTCAATCTTTGGAGAAAAGGATTCTGAAGAATTTCTGGAACATAGAGTAAAGCTGGTCAAAGCTAGAAATAAAAAGATGGCTCCCTATATCTTGCCCTCTCACATTGATAAGGAAACAGAAAAATTTTTAAAAACTAGTCAAGATTCAAAGATTGGATTAAAGAAGCGAGAGCAAATGATAAAAACTCTTATCTTTTGGGCTTTGGATCCTGATATTAATGCCCAAAATATTGAGAGTTACAAAACTAGATCGGCAATTATTGACTCTCTACTTGGAGTAATTCTTCAGAACTCACTTGCAGATGAAACTCAACAGATCTTAGCTGGAATAAAAGAGATTGTTTTTTCTAGAGTTACTTATTTAGGATCAAAGGGAGAGCCATCGCCAACTGTCCATAACACCATTATTTCTGGAGTGGGTCGAATCTTAAATACTCACTTTGGTGAAGTGATCAGACTAAGAGAAGAAAAACTAGAAGAACTAACCAAGATCAAACTTATAAAAGAAATTAAAAAAGAAAATGGAGGTACAGGATCGCTGGCTTTTTCTGGAGGATATAGAAAAGATGACCCTTATAGACATAAATTTCCCTTACCTCAAAGGGAGGCAAGGATGCTCTTAAAAATTCTAAAACACTATCGATATAGTGCTTGGCCAGAATCAAGAGAAACAGCCGTCGCTTTAATTGAGACTATGGAAAGAAAACTGGGTTTTGATCTAGAAGAAAATCTGAACAAATAGATTCTATTTTTGAGTTATCGGGACTATTGGGTTATAATAATCAGCATATCTAACCTTGACTTTAATAGATATAGCTGTTATTTTCAGGGCGAAAGTTTAATTAAAAACTAGCTATAGAAAAACGAAATGGCATCTCTGCATATTTCAATATCGGCTGAGCCGATTTTTTATTTGGGGGAGTTAGGTTTCACCAGCTCCATGTTAGTAAGCTTGCTTACGACTATTTTCCTTTCTGTAGTAGCATATATCTTTTATCAAAAAAGAAGCACAAATTCAAAATTTGTTCTTTTTATTCAAGCTCTTGTAGAATCCCTCTATGGGTTCGTCCAATCAATTGCCCCTCATAAAGCTAGAGAGTTCTTTCCTTTATTTGGCTCAATATTCTTTTTTGTTGTTTTCGCTAGTTGGGCAGGATTGCTCCCTGGATTTGAAACAATTTGGGTTAACAATGGAAGAACCTTTGTTCCTCTATTGAGAGGTGGAACAGCTGACCTAAATATTACTCTGGGCACTGCTATTGTGGCTGTGTTTATGGTACAAGTTTTTGGCTATAGAAGCCTGGGGATGAAGTACTTTAAAAAATTCATTAATTTTTCCAACCCAATTAATTTTTTTGTTGGATTTCTAGAATTGATTAGTGAGTTTGCTAAAATCATGTCATTTTCCTTCAGGTTGTTTGGAAATATTTTTGCTGGGGAAGTTTTATTAGCAGTGATTGCTTTTTTACTTCCCATATTTGGCCCATTACCTTTTATTGGCTTAGAAATATTCGTTGGTTTTATCCAGGCCTTAGTTTTTGCGACATTGACTTTAGTATTTGTAAATATAGCCACATCAGATAGTCATTAATTTATTAATTATTAATTAAGGAGAAAAAATAATGAGTGCAGACATCGCAGCCGAAGCGGCCCAACAAGCAGTTCTAACTGCAAATAGTACTACAGACATAATCGTGGGTGCCACCATTGCTATAGGTGGACTTGCACCTGCCATAGCTATTGGCTTGATCGTTTCCAAAGCTTTAGAGGCCATTGGAAGAAATCCTGAAGCCGCAGCTAAGGTCCAAACTGTTATGATCTTGGGTGTAGCCTTTGCTGAAGCTATCGCCATCTATTCTTTGGTAGTGGCTCTAATATTAAAATTCGTTTAAAGCCTTAAGGTAACAAGCTATGCAAATTCATTGGTACCAACTATTATTTCAAATTATTAACTTTGGAGTTTTAATCGTTGTTTTAAACAAATTTCTTTACAAGCCAATTGTTAAGATCATTGATCAGCGCAATAAAAAAATTCAAGATGGCATCAAGGCAGCTGAGAAGAATCTTGAGGAAAAGGCAGAGTTAGAGGAGTTTAAAAAGAAGGTTCAACTTAAAGCTGAAAAGGAAGCTACTGAGATTTTGAATAAGGCCCGCAAGCAATCAGATCAACAATCTAAGCAGATGCTAAATGAAGCCAGAGGAGAAACTCAGGCTTTAGCTGAAAAAGAATTCGAAAACCTCAAAGAGAAGCTTATGGATGAAGAGGCAAAAATGAAAAATAGAATTGGCAACTTAGTTGTTGATATGACTGCAAAAGTATTAGAGAAAACTTTAACTTCAGCTGATCAGCATAAGATTATTGATCGTGAGCTTAAAATATTAGAAAAATCTAAAGTTTAATCAATGAAACTTAAAAACAATAAAGTTCAACAGATTGCCAAGGGTTTTGTTAAATACCTTGAGAGGGTTGGTCAGGTTGATCAACTAGCTGAATTGAGTAAAATTCAACAAAAACAGGGTTGGTCAAAAGGATTAGATAACACAGCAACCATCACCTCATGTGTAGCACTAAAACCAACTGAGAAAAAAGCTGTAAGTCAATTTATTAATAAAACTTATGATCTAAATCCTAAAATTAAATATCAAGTAGATAAATCACTTATTGGTGGCCTTATTATTAGAGTCGGCAATAAAGTTCTTGATGTTTCTTTGAAACATCGCTTAGAAAAACTGAGGGAATCAATGCTATATGCCTAAACAAAAACAGAAAATTAACCCAGCCAACATTAAAACGATTGCGAAAGAAATTCAGCAAGCTATTGGTGATTTTGACATCAAACCAGAAGCTAAAAGTGTTGGTCAGATAATCGCCATCGGAGATGGTGTTGCCTCAATTGCTGGCATCAACGATGTGGCATTGGGTGAAATTATTGATTTGCCTCAAAAAACTAAGGCCTTAGCCTTTAACTTAGAGGCTAATTCCGTGGGGGCCGTTATTTTAGGTGATTACCTCCATCTTAAAGAGGGTGATGAGGCTACTACTACCGGTCAAGTGTTAGCTATTCCAACTGATGAATCTCTTATTGGTCGTATTGTTAATCCTTTAGGAGATCCACTGGATGGTAAGAGACCAATTGAATCTAAAAATTTACAGTTATTGGAAAAAATTGCTCCTGGAATTATCACTCGACAACCAGTTAGCAATCCAGTTCAAACTGGTATCAAATCAATTGATTCCATGATTCCTATTGGTAGGGGGCAAAGAGAGCTAATTATTGGAGATCGTAGTACTGGTAAATCATCCATTCCTCTCACCACCATCATTAACCAAAAAGGCAAAGATCTAATCTGCATCTATGTTGCTGTTGGTCAAAAAGCTTCCTTTGTTGCCCAGCTTCATCAAACTCTTAAGCAGCATGGTGCAATGGAGCATACTATTATTGTAGCTGCCACTAGCTCTGACCCAGCTCCTCTGCAGTACCTAGCTCCTTATGCTGGCTGTGCCATTGGTGAGTACTTTATGGAGCAAGGAAAAGATGTTTTAGTGGTTTATGATGACTTAAGCAAACATGCTTGGGCCTATCGAGAAATGTCACTCCTACTCAATAGACCATCTGGCAGAGAAGCATATCCTGGAGATGTCTTTTATCTTCATTCTAGATTGTTGGAAAGAGCTTGTCGTTTAAATAAAGACTACGGCGGTGGATCTTTAACTGCCCTACCAATTGTAGAAACTCAGGCTGGAGATGTTTCAGCTTATATTCCCACTAACGTTATCTCTATTACCGATGGACAAATTTATTTAGAATCAGATCTCTTTTATGCGGGAATCAGGCCAGCAGTTAATGTCGGATTATCTGTATCTAGGGTTGGTGGATCAGCACAAATCAAAGCTATGAAGCAAGTGGCTGGAAAACTCAGGCTTGATTTAGCTCAATATCGAGAGCTAGCAGCCTTTGCCCAATTTTCATCTGACCTTGATCCTCAAACTAGAGCTCAATTAGATCGTGGAGCTAGAATCACTGAAATTCTCAAACAGGGTTGGGAAGAACCAATGTCTGTTTCCCAACAAATTTTAATTATCTGGGCTGTCACCAACGGCTTCCTCAATGCAGTGGCTGTGGAAAGTGTTAAAGAATGGGAGAAGGCATATCTTGAATTCATCGCGGTTAAATATCCTAAGATGGAAAAAGAAATTGTTAAAGAAGGAAAAATATCAGATAAGACTATTAAAGCAATGAAAAAAGCCACCGAGTTGTTCAACAAACTTAATCCTAAATTACTCGATGAAAAACTAATTGAAGCTCAACAAAATACAGATCAAGAAGAGGAAGATAAAAACTAAATCATGAGCTCAACTAAAATCATAAGAAGACGCATTAAAAGCGCTACAAACATTTCTAAGATCACTAAGGCTATGGAAATGGTGGCGGCTTCAAAAATGCGCCACGCGCAAGAGGTTGCTCTTTCTAGTCGCCCCTACACCGAAAAAATGAGACAAATTTTAACCGACATTATTGAGATCATGAAGCAGGACGTATCTCACTTTCTTCTAGAAACACCTAAGTTAGTAGGTAAAAAAGATGCTCCTAAAAAAAATCTAGTTATCGTACTTTCATCTGATAAGGGTCTTTGTGGGGGATTAAATAGCAATCTTTACCGTGGTTTAGAATCCTGGCAAACGGACTTATTAGAAAGAAATCCTGATTTAAAAGACACTAGGTTTGAGTTCATTACAGTAGGTAAAAAAGCTAAAGAACACATTATGAAGACCAACCGGTTTCTACTGGCTGAATTTCCAAGTCACGGAGATAAGCCTCGTTATCGTGATATTGTTCCTTTGTATGACACCGTTTACAACAGTTTTGAAAAGGGCGAGTATCAAAAAGTTTACATTGTTTTTATGGAGTTTATCTCAACCATTGTACAGCGTCTCTCAGTTAGACAACTTTTGCCAATTCAAAAAGACTCTATAAATGAGACTTTTGAAGAAATTATGCTTGAAGAAAAATCTGTAAAATTTGAGTTTCATAAAGATTACATTTTCGAGCCAAATGTTGAGACTGTTTTTAATAAACTCTTGCCGAAATATTTGGGCTTATATATGTATCATATTATCTTGGAATCAATAGCCAGTGAACACTCTGCACGAATGGTGGCAATGAAAAGTGCCCATGACAATGCAACTGACATTGTTAAAGACCTATCTTTAGAATACAACCAACTCAGACAACAAAAAATTACCAATGAGTTGCTTGATTCTATTAGTGCCAGAATGGTAATGTAATAAAAACCTAAATAGAAATTATGAATAAAAAAACCAACCCTAAATCACAAAAAATTGGCCGAATAACTCAAATAGTTTCGGTTGTTGTAGACGTCTTATTTGAAGATCACCTACCAAATATTTATAGTGCTCTAGAAGTTACTAAATCTAACGGTGAAAAACTAATCCTTGAGGTTCAACAAATTTTAGGTGGACATGAAGTTAGAACTATTGCTATGGGTTCAACCGATAATTTACAGAGAAACTTACCCGTAACAGATACAGGCAAGCCTATTGCAGTACCAGCCGGAAATAAGGCATTGGGTAGAGTTTTTAATGTTCTGGGAGAACCAATTGATAAAAAGGGGGAGATTAATCAAAAGAAACTTTACCCCATTCATGTGACCCCTCCTCAAATTAAAGACATTAATCCTCAAGCACAAATGCTGGAAACTGGTATTAAAGTGATTGATCTTATCTGTCCCTTTGCTAGAGGTGGTAAAGCTGCTGCTTTCGGTGGTGCTGGTGTTGGAAAAACCGTTATTATTCAAGAGTTAATTAGAAATATTGCTGAAGAACACTCTGGTCACTCAGTTTTTGCTGGTGTGGGGGAAAGAACTAGAGAAGGCAACGACTTACTTTTAGAAATGCAGGAGTCTGGTGTGCTAGAAAATACCGTCATGACCTTCGGTCAGATGAATGAACCGCCTGGAGCTCGTCTAAGAGTAGCCCTAACAGCCTTAACTTTTGCTGAGTTCTTTAGAGATGAGCAAGGAGAAGATGTGCTATTGTTTATTGATAACATTTTTAGATTCTCCCAAGCAGGATCAGAGGTCTCTGCGCTATTGGGTAGGGTTCCTTCAGCCGTAGGTTACCAGCCAACTCTAGCTTCTGAAATGGCAGCTCTACAAGAGAGAATTACCTCAACTAAGAGAGGTTCTATTACTTCATTCCAGGCTGTTTACGTGCCAGCTGATGACTACACCGATCCAGCCCCAGTAACTACCTTTGCCCATTTAGACTCAACTATTTCTTTAGAGAGATCACTCTCCGAGCAAGGCCTATACCCTGCGGTTGACCCCTTAGCATCATCTTCTAAGATTTTGACTCCAGAAACAGTTGGTGAAGAGCATTATCAAACTACAAGAGCAGTACAAAAAATTCTACAACGCTATAAAGATCTCCAGGATATTATTGCTATTTTGGGAATTGATGAGCTTTCTGATGAAGACAAGTTGATTGTTTCTCGAGCAAGAAAAATTCAACGTTTCTTAACCCAACCATTCTTTGTTGCAGAACAATTTACTGGTAGACCAGGTCGCTACGTTCCTATTGATGAAACTGTTAAGGGCTTCAAGCAAATTATCGAAGGTAAACTAGATCAAATTCCAGAACAAGCATTCTACTTAGCTGGAACCATAGATGAAGTTATCGACGTTGCCAAAAATGCCTCATAGACTACATTTAGAAATCATCTCTCAAGAAAAACAGCTTTTAAGCCAAGATGTTGATATGATTTTAGCCCCTAGCAACCTGGGACAAATTGGTATCTTACCAGGTCACATATCGCTCTTTGCCTCTTTGGATGCTGGTGAACTGATTATCATCACTGACTCTAAACATGATGTTTTTGCTATCACAGGCGGTTTTCTGGATATTAACCAAGATCAAGTCACTGTTCTAGCAAATAGTGCTATCAGAGCTAAAGACATTAATGTTAAAAAAGTAGAAGATGCAATGAAAAAAGCTCAGGAGACTATGAGGGACCAACTCTCTGAGAGAGACTATAAGTTGGCTGAGGCAGATCTGAGAAAAGCCATTTTAGAATTAAAGGTGGCTAAAAAACGTCGCCACCGCGTAATTGCCTGATGGCGCTTGCATTCTAAAGATAAATCTCTATACTAGACAAGATTTATGAACGATAATAACAAAACTAAAACCACTGAATTAACCCCCGAAGGCTTTGAAGAGCTAAAGGCTGAGATGGAAGATCTGGTTAGTGACAAGCTTCCTAAGGCCATCAAAAGGGTTTCCGATGCTAGAGAGTATGGTGATCTATCTGAAAACTCAGAATACCATGATGCTAGAGATGACAAAAACTTAATTGATACCCGTATCTCTGAAATTGAAAAGATTCTAGAAAAAGCAACCATTGTGCAGGCTACTCGTAGCAAGAAAAGAGTAGGTATGGGATCTCAGGTGGTTATTCATCATAAAGGTAAGAGCTCTGAAACTAGAACTCTACAAATTGTGGGCGAATATGAAGCCGATCCCACAGAAGGAAAGATCTCAAGCGTCTCACCATTGGGCAAAGCCCTAATGGGAAAAAAGAAGGGGGATGTAGTCACTTATCAGGCCCCAGCGGGGGAGATCGTTTACATAGTCTTAGAAATAAAATAAGAATAATACAAATAAAAATAACACCCCCGCCACAACGGGGGTTTTTTGTTAGAATAGGGGAATCTCGATATGAATCAAAAAAACTCCACCTCCTCCCAATCTCCGCACTGGGCAGATAAACTTGCTCCTGGTATTTTTAAATGGCAAAAAAAACTCGACATTAAAAATCTGCACGTAGATGACATGAAAACTCCTTCTGGAAGAGTTCATACTGGATCACTTAGGGGAGTAGTGTTACATGACTTAGTAGCAAAAGTTTTAAAAGAAAAAGATCAATCTGTTAAAAGCACTTATGTTTTCAATGACATGGATCCCATGGATGGCTTACCCTCCTATCTAGATCGTGAAGAATATGAGCAGCATATGGGAAAACCTCTCTATAAGATTCCAGCCCCCTCTCTGGAAAATTCTGGCATTAATTTTAATGGTGTCCCTAAAAAAGACCTGGAAAAATATCAAAGTGCCAAAAGTATGGCTGAATTTTATGCTTTAGATTTTATTGATGCTTTTAGGGTTTTGGGCTGTGAACAAAAAATTATCTGGAGTCATGAGCTATATGAATCCGGAAATATGGATGGGGTAATTAAAACATCCCTTGATGAGGTTGATAAAATTAAACAGGTTTACAAGGAAATTGCTGACTATGATTTACCTGAAAAATGGTATCCATTTCAAGTTACTTGTGAACAATGTGGAAAAGTTGGCACCACTTTAACTACAAATTGGGATGGTGAAAGGGTTACTTATGAGTGCCAGCCTAATAAAGTTACCTGGGCTGAAGGTTGTGGGTATATAGGACAAATTATTCCTTTTGGAGGTGCGGGGAAGTTGCTGTGGAAGGTTGATTGGCCAGCCCACTGGGCAGCCATGGGTGTCACTGTTGAGGGCGCAGGCAAAGACCATAGTAGCGCAGGTGGATCACGAGACATGGCCAATGCTCTATTAAAAAAAGTTTTTGAATATCCACTCCTATTTGACATTCCTTATGAATTTATCTTGATACGTGGTTCTAAAATGAGTTCTAGTAAAGGAGTAGGTACTTCTGCTAGAGAGTTTGTGGAACTATTTCCACCAGAGATAGGTCGTTTTCTCTTTACAGATACTCACTACAACAAAGTTATCGACTTTGATCCTCGCACAATGTCAATTCCAGATCTATTTGATAGCTATGACCAAGGTGCAGGAATCTTCTGGCAACAAGAAGGGGGAGATAGTCGTCTAGGCAGGGCCTATGAGCTCTCTCAGGTTAACGAGACTCCAGAAACATATTTTTTACCTCGTTTTCGCGATGTGGCATTATGGATGCAGCACCCAGAGATAGATTTAGTTGAAAAAATGGCTGAGATTAAAGGCTCTGAGCTAACAGAGATAGAACTAGTAGAATTAAAAAACAGACAGAGGTATGCACGAATTTGGGTAGACAACTATGCGCCAGAGGAGTATCAGTTGACTCCACTCCAAGAATTGCCAATTGAAGCTAAGGAGATGAATTTAGAGCAAATAGGATTTTTCCAAAAAGCTGTTGAGTTAAAAAACTCTCAAAAAGATTGGGATTCGCAAGAACTCCAACAGGCCATCTATGAGCTTGCCAAGGGCTCAATTGGTGCTAAGCAGGGATTTGGAGCAATTTATCTAGCTTTATTAGGGAAAAAGTCTGGACCTCGAGCTGCCTGGCTATTACTTTCTGTTGATCAAACATTACTTGATAAGAGAATCGCCCAACTAACTACGGACTACCAACCAGAAGAAAAATACATTTTTGACGAACTAGATGATCCACAACTCTTTAGTATAAGCAGGCAGGTTAAAGATAAATTCCCTTCTACAACTGTTGGCATCGCTGTTATCTCTGGTGTCACTATTGAGAAACAACACCCCGAACTCACCAAAGAAATTAATGCCTTCTTACAAACCGTCAAGGGTATGCCTGTGCAAGACATAAGTCAGTATCCTGAAATTTCTAGCTATCATCGTTTATATAAAGAAACTGGAGTCGATCTAGGATCAAGACGTCCCAGTCCCGAAGCCTTGCTGCGTAGAGCTGTTAAAGGCCAAGCTTTCCAACCAATCAATACTTGCGTTGATGCCTATAACTTAATCGTGATGAAAAACCGCGTTTCAGCTGGTGCTTTCAATCTAGATGAGATTAAAAAATCTACTAAACTAGACTTGGCTCAAGGTGGAGAAAAAACTCTATACATTGGTGAAGATAAACCTACACTAATTGAAAAAGGTGAGATTTGTTATTTTGATCAAGTTGGAGCTTACAACCTAGACTTCAATTATCGTGATGCAGTTAGAACCCAGGTTGATGAGAAAACCAAAAATTTGTGGATAAACCTAGAGGGAGTATATGATATTTCCCGCCATCAAGTGGAAAAAAGTCTTCAAGAAGTAATTGAAATTATTCAAAAATATTGTGGCGGTACAATAGAATTAGCCGGCATTGTTGAAGCTAGAAAGCAATTATGAATTTACCTACTCGCGAAAAATCGCAAGCATTATTAGAAAAACATATTGAGAATCCAGCCCTGCGCCATCACTGTGAGATGGTAGCCACAGCTCTTGAGTCTTATGCTCAAAAGTTTGGTGAAGATGAAGAGCTTTGGTACCAAGCTGGACTATTACACGATCTTGACTGGGAAAAATACCCTGATGAACATCCTAATAAAGCAGTCAATGAATTCCTGACAGACTACCCTGAAGAATTAAAAAGGGCCATTTTATCTCATGGACCAGATAGAACTGGAGTAGAACCAGAAACTAAACTAGAGCGCTACCTTTTTGCCTGCGATGAGCTCTCAGGTTTTATGCATGCTTATTCACTCATGCGCCCCAATGGATTTGCTGGTATGAAAGCTGGGAAAATCAGTAAAAAGCTCAAAGATGTCTCTTTTGCTGCTAAAATAAGTAGGGATGATGTGTCTAAAGGCTTTGAATTAATAGATGGAGAGCCAGCCGAACACATCCAGTTTTTAATTGAAGTTTATAGTAAATAAAGGAAAACATGCTAGACATTAATTACATCCGCGACAATAAAGATCAGGTTAAACAAGCTACTACCGATAAGCAGCTTGACCCTACGGTAGTTGATCAACTACTCGAAGCAGATAAACAGCGTCGCGTCTTGATCCAACAAGTAGAAGAAATTCGCCAACAAGTTAATCAGAATGCTGACAAAATCAAACTGCAGGTTCAAGAAGGTGGTAAACCAGAATCAACAGATGTTGAACAAGGAAAAAAACTTAAAATTCTACTGAAGGAGAGTGAACCAGAATTAAAAAAAGTTGAGGAACTCTTTGAGAGCTTAATGCTTCAAGTTCCTAACATACCAGCTGCGGATGTTCCCATTGGTGCAGATGAGTCTGGAAATGAGGTCACTAGACAAGTTGGTGATAAAACTAAATTTGACTTTGAACCCAAGCCTCATCAAGAACTTATGCTTGCACTAGACCTATTAGACACACAGCGCGCCGTTAAAATTGGCGGCTTTCGTTCATATTTTTTGAAAAATGAAGCAGTTCTGCTTGAACAAGCAATATTGCAGTATTCCCTAGAAGTGATGGTGAAGCACGGTTTTACCCCCATGACTGTTCCTGTAATGGTAAAAAAAGAAGCTTTGATTGGTACGGGTTATTTCCCTTGGGGTGAAGAGGATCACTACACTACCCAAGATGACACTCATTTAGCTGGTACTGCGGAAGTCGCTCTAACAGCTTACAGACAGGGAGAAACGCTTACGGAAAAAGATTTGCCTATAAAAATGGTTGGTATCTCACCTTGTTTCCGACGTGAGGTCGGCTCACATGGCAAAGATACTCAGGGAATAGTTAGAGTTCATCAGTTTAACAAAGTTGAGCAAGTGGTTTACACAGTAGCTGACGAGAAAGAAACTAGAAAGTGGCATGATAAGATTACTCAATTCTCCGAGAAAATCCTCCAGGATTTAGGATTACCATACCAAGTTTTAACCATGTGCACTGGTGATATGGGCGCAGGACAGCGTAAGAAATATGATATTGAAACTTGGTTCCCCTCACAAAAAAAATATCGCGAAACACATTCCTCGAGTTATTTTTTAGATTTTCAAGCTCGAAGATTGAATATTCGCTATCAAGATAAAAATGGTGAGCTTAAACACGTTTACACCATGAATAATACTGTCTCCGCTACACCAAGATTACTGGCAGCAATTATTGAAAATTACCAACAAGAAGATGGGTCAATAAAAGTCCCAAAAATTTTACAAAAGTACCTCGGTAAAGAGAGTATTTCTAGATAACCAGCTTTCTGCGATAATGAGCCCTCATTATGTTTAAATTTATTACTAAACTTTTCGACCAGCATCAAAAAATGCTTGATGAATACGGAGCAGTAGTGGATCAGATCAATGATCTTGAACCTGAGATTAAAAAGCTTTCTGATAAAAAATTGGCTGATCAAACTAAAAAATTTAAAAAGATTATTCAAGAAGGCAGAGATAGGGGTAGGGAAGAGAAAGATATTCTCAATGAGCTCCTACCAGAGGCTTTTGCCACTGTTAGAGAAGTCTCTCAGAGAATCTTGGGTATGCGTCATTTTGATGTCCAACTATTGGCAGGTGTGGCTCTTCATCATGGGACTATTACTGAACAAAAAACTGGGGAAGGGAAAACTCTTTCTGTAACTGCCCCCCTTTACCTCAATGCTCTCTTAGGTAAGGGAGCACACCTAATTACTGTCAACGATTATCTGGCTGAAATTGGCTGTGGTTGGATGGGACCAATTTATCATTTCTTAGGTCTCTCTACCTCAGTCGTAATTCATGACGAGTCTAAGATATTTAACCCTGAAATTGATAGCGAAGAACGAGGCGATGAGAGACTAGAACACTTTGAAAAAACTACCCGTCAGGAAGCTTATTTAGCTGATATTACCTACGGCACCAATAATGAGTTTGGGTTTGATTACCTACGCGATAACATGATTCAAAGCCTTAAGCAAATGGTACAAAGGCAAAATCACCCCCATCACTATGTGATTGTTGATGAGGCAGATTCAATTTTAATTGATGAGGCTAGAACTCCACTAATTATCTCCGCTCCAGATAGTGATTCAACTGACAAATACTTTAAGTACTCTAAGATGGTCCACTCTCTCACTAGTGATGTAGATTATAAAATCGATGAAAAAGCTAAAACTGCAACACTGACTGATTTAGGTATTAAGCGCATTGAACAGAAACTAAATGTCAGTAATCTTTATGAAGAAAGTTTTGACACAATTCATCATGTTGAAGCGGCACTTAAAGCCAAAACTCTCTATCGAAGAGATAAAGAATATATTGTTCGTGAAAACCAAGTCATCATTGTTGATGAACACACCGGTCGTTTAATGTATGGTCGTAGATACTCCGATGGTTTGCATCAATCCATTGAAGCCAAAGAAGGTGTACCTATCCAACAAGAGTCACGTACTCTCGCCACTATCTCTATTCAAAACTACTTTAGAATGTATAACAAACTTTCTGGAATGACTGGTACCGCAGCTACTGAAGCTGAAGAGTTTAACAAAATTTATAGCGTAGCTGTCATGGTTGTTCCCACCAATAAACCCATTACTCGTGAAGATAAGCCGGATTTAGTTTTTAAAACTCAAGCTGCTAAGTACTCGGCCATCGTCAAAGAAGCAGAGCGCGTTCATCAAGAAGGTAGGCCAATCTTAATTGGGACTAGATCAATTGAAAACAATCAAATAATTTCCAACTTTTTGAAACGAAAAAAAATCCCTCATAATTTACTTAATGCTAAAAACCATGAGAGGGAAGCTTTTATTATTTCTGATGCAGGTAAGAAGAATGCCATTACAGTGGCTACTAATATTGCTGGTCGCGGGGTAGACATCGTTCTGGGTGGAGCTAAGCCAGAGCTAAAAGACTTTAGACGTGAAGATGGAAAGGGTTATAAAGAGAAATCATATCAGAAAGCTCTTGGTGAGTGGAAGAAAATACATGATGAAGTGGTTGAAAATGGTGGATTGCACATCATTGGCACTGAGCGCCACGAGTCGCGTCGCATTGACAATCAACTCCGTGGTCGTTCTGGTAGGCAAGGTGACCATGGAAGCTCCCTTTTTTTTCTCTCACTAGAAGATGAGATCATGCGCATCTTTGGTGGTGAACAAATATCAAAAATGATGGACTTTTTGAAGATAGAGGAAAGTCAGCCCATTGAACATAGTATGGTCAGCAAAGCAATTGAGTCAGCACAAGTTAAAGTAGAAGGATTCTTCTTTGATCAACGCAAAAGATTGGTAGACTTTGACGATGTAATGAATAGGCATCGCGATATTATTTATAAACGTCGTCGCCGCTTACTAGAATCTGCAGAAGATGTAAAGGTTAGTAGTCTTAAGCCTCAAATCCTGGAATATATTCAGAACGAGGTTGAATCTTTAGTTAGTCTTCACTCTCCCCAAGATTTCTCAGATGAAGAATATGAGATATTGGTTAATGAATTTATCAAGATCATCCCCTTTGATGAAAAATCTCAACAAGCTTTACAAAAAACCCTATCAGAACTAACTGAAACAAATGAAATTCAAGACAAATTAATGGAAATCATTCATCAAACTTATCAAAAAAGAGAAAAAGTGGTTGGCAATGAACAGATGAAACAAATGGAGCAAATAGTGACCTTATCTACGATTGATGAAAAGTGGATGGATCACCTAGATGAAATTGAATCATTGCGTGAAGGAATTTGGCTAAGGGGAGATAAACAAACTGTTCTTTCAGAATACAAGAAGGAAGCTTTTACCATGTTTGAGCAGTTGATTCATTTAATTGAATCGACTATTGCGAATAGAATTTTCAGAATTCAGCTGGGAGTCCATCATCAGACAAGAATGGACCCTCAAAAAGCAATTGCACAAAAAGAAGATATTCATGAACCACTAGCTAAAGAAGTAGCTGATGCAGCTATACCCACAAAAAAAATTAGCCCTCGAAATACCATGGGTAACATTTCAGATTTGGCTTCTGCCCTGGGATCAGCTAAAGGACAAACTCAAGTCACTGGATCAGAACTAAAAAAAGCCAAAGTTGGTCGCAATGATCCTTGCCCTTGCGGAAGTGGAATAAAGTATAAAAAATGTGGTTTAATTAACGCACCACAACACCAATAAAAAATATTAAAATGCTACCCTTTAAATTCACGGGAAAAGTCATTCCTGGAGAGAAGATGGGACGAAAAATTGGCTTTCCTACAGCCAATCTTGATCGAATACCCAGAGTAGGAGCCCTCAAACCGGGTGTTTATATTGGAACTTGTACTATTTACCAAGACGATCGAGTTAAGAACCAAAATCTAAAATGTCTTGTTTACTTTGGACCACGCTTTATTTTTGATCAAAAACAAAATAGTTTTGAGGTCTATCTTTATAACTTTAACCAAAGTATTTACGATCTAACTCTGGAAACAACTTTAATTAAATTCATCAGAGAACCCATGGAAACTACCAATCTAGCCGAGCTTAAAACCCAACTTGAAAAAGATAAAGAGCAGGGACTGCTCTTAAAAGCATGAGATCCAAAATTAGTATTTTTTCTATCCTTGATAGCCCAGCTCTAGGTGGGGCAGAGCAATATCTTCTATCTAATTTAGAATTTTTATCCCAGCAAGGATTTAATATAACCCTGGCCACTTACAATCAAAAGATTAAAGCTGAGTATCAAAAAAAATTTAATCTCATCAACTTGCCATACCGCTTAGATTTAATAGGAGATATAAAAGGTCTGATTAAATTTTTCATCCAAGCGCCATTGGCAATACTTTGGTTAATTAAAGTATTGCTCAAACTTAAAAATAAATATCAGCAAGTTATCATTTATACTCCTGGATTTACAGAAAGATTGGTTTTTTCACCATTTATAAAGTTACTGGGTCTAAAGTTAGCTTGGTTAGAGTATGGGCCTATTGAGTCAGTTTTTAAACATAATTTTGGTTTACCAAAAATAGTTTATTGGTTGGTTAGTTTTTTTCCAGACAAAGTTATCACCATCTCCAATCATTCCCAACTATCAATGATAAAACACTCGCCAGTTAATGAGTCCAAAATAAGAGTTATTTATCCAGGAACACCTACAATAACTCCATCTCTGCTCAAAAAACTTCAGACGCGAGGTCGGAAATGGAAAGTACAACAAAAATTAAAATCAAAAAAAATAATTTCTTTTACTGGGAGATTGGCCTCAGAAAAAGAGGTCGATGTTTTACTTAAAGCATTTTCAAAACTCAAGCGAAAAAATATTCAACTGGTTATTATTGGGACTGGTCCTGAAAAAAAAATTTATCAAAACCTAGCTAATAAACTAAAGATTGCTAGTCGGGTTACTTTTACTAATTTTGTATCAGAATCAAAAAAAAATACTATCTTGGCCATCAGTGACATATTTGTTTTTCCTTCTGCCTGGAAGATGGAGGGGTTTGGAATGACTACCATTGAGGCCATGATGGTAGGAACACCGGTTATTTCAACAGGTGCTGGCCCCCAAAAAGAAATCATAACTAATGAAAAAACAGGTTTGTTTTTCAAAGCACGCAACGACATAGATTTGAGTTTAAAAATTGAAAAATTACTTTCAAACAAGCAACTATGTAAAAAGATAGCTACTAGTGGAAGAAAAAAGGCAATGAAAGAGTTTTCCCAAACTCAGATGCTTCAGAAAACACTAGAGCTGATACAATCATTAGGTGATTAATTTTTTTAAAAAAGTTTTTTATCAACCACGCCGCGCCTTTCCCACTACAGATCCTATTGCCTATCATTTGAAAATGTCATTATTTGCTAAACTCATGGGCTTGAAGCCTCTTTCAAGTTTGATGTACGTTATTCCTTCATGGAGAAAAAGGTGGAGCGACTTAGATATTAATGAGCGAATAGTTGAAGTTCCCTTTGTTTTTAAAAACTTACCTCAAGTAAATAAGGCAAAAATATTAGATGTTGGATGCTGCGAAACTATCATGCCAATTCAATTATCTTCACTTGGATATAAAGTGACTGGAATTGATATTAGACCATATGATCTATCCCACCCCAATTTTTCATTTGTCCAAGAAGATATCTGTGAAACAAAATTATTGCCAAATCAATTTGATTTAATCATTTGCATTTCCGCAATTGAACACATTGGTCTTGATACTATTTACGGGAGAAGTAATAAAAAAAGCTCTGATAAAAAAGCCATTAAATCAATGTTTTCTTTGCTTAAACCTGGTGGAAAAATACTTTTAACCATGCCAGCGGGGGTAGAGTTTTCTCAGTCTGAGTTTATGAAAATTTATTCTCCAAAAAAAATCCATCAACTTTTAAAAGATTTTAAAGTAATTAAAGAAATATATTATGCTCCAAACTCCAGCCGAACTAGCTGGAGATCGCAACCAGCAGAACAGCTTCCCTCATCACCTAATTTTGGTGTTGTCACTATTATTGCTCAAAAACCAGCACATCCTAGAAAATAGTTCCTATCAGCTGTTACAATATCAGTCATGAAACTAATATCTGGTTCTTCCAATTTACCCTTAGCTCAAAGCTTAACTAGGCTACTTAAAATTGATCTAGTAAAAGTAGAAGTGGCAAAATATGCAAATGATGAAAAACGCATCGAGGTTTTAGGTAGTGTTCAGGGAGAAAATGTAATTCTAGTACAGTCTTTTTCTCAACCAGTAGATGAGCACATCATGGAGTTTCTTCTCCTCACAGATGCCTTGGAACGAATGGGAGCCAGACATATTAATGTAGTTATTCCCTGGTACGGTTACTCGCTTCAAGATAAAGTATTTAAGGAGGGAGAACCTCTCTCTGCTAAAGTAGTAGCCAATTTAGTTTCGGCTAGTTATGTAAAACGAATCTTTTTGCTTGATGTTCACAACACTAGTATTGCTGGATTTTTCTCTGAACCAACCCATCATCTCTCAGCCCTACCTCTATTTACAAAATATGCCAAAGACAACTACGATCTCTCACAAACTGTAGTGGCCAGCCCTGATTTTGGAGGGCTAAAAAGAGCTTGGCAGTTGGCTGAATCACTGGGCATAGACTGGGTCAATATTGATAAACATCGTGATCTTAAAACTGGAGAAATTACCAGAATGGAGCTTCATGGAGATGTGCGGGATAAAACCGTACTAGTATTCGATGATGTTAGTATTTCTGGTGGTACAGTTGCTCAAGCGGCAGATGTATTAAAGAAATCTGGAGCCAAAAAAGTACATTTTTTAGTTACTCATGGCTTATTTGTGGGTAATGCTAAGTCTAAGCTTAGCACTCCCGCCATCGATACAATTGTAATTACTAACTCAATTCACCATCAACAACTACCGGATAATGTTCGCGTAATTGACTGTGCTGAGTTATTTGCAACCCAATTGAAGGGTTGGATGTAAAAGGAAAAACTATGAAATATTCACAATTATTAGGCAAAGCCACTAAAGATAAAATTAAAAATACCAAGTTTAAAAGTCACTACTATTTAACTAAGGGTGGGTTTATCCGCGAATCAACTGCTGGTAGATATTACTTCCTGCCTCTTGGATGGCGCGTGCACAGAAAAATCAGACAAGTTATTAAGGAAGAGATGGATGCCACTGGTGCTCAAGAAATGATTACTCCAGTCCTACATCCCTTAGAGCTTTGGCAAGAAACTAATCGCACTAATTCAGCTGGATTTGAGCTGACTACCCTAGAAGATAGGCGGGGAGCTAAGTTTGCTCTAGGTGGAACGGCAGAAGAAATGTTTGTTGACTTAGTTCGTAAATTTCAACTCAGTTACAAGGATCTTCCTTTTAACGTCTATCAATTCTCAACTAAGTTCCGCGATGAGCTACGTGCCAGGGGTGGATTGCTTAGAGTTAGAGAGTTCACAATGAAAGATGCTTATTCTTTCCATGTGGATGAGGATGATTTCAAAAAAGAGTATGAGGTTATGGCTAAAACCTATACTAAAATTTTTGATCGTTTGGGGTTAAAAACTCTTAAGGTGGCCGCTGATAATGGTTACATCGGTGGTGAATACTGTCATGAGTTCCAAACTGAGTGTGAGACGGGGGAAGGTAGATTCTTTGTTTCAGAAGATGGAAGCTATGTAGCACATGAGGATATAGCAGAGTTTAAACTGGATGAAGTTAATGCAGATGAAGAAGAAAAGAAGTTTGAGATTATTGATCAACCAGAGTGGGTTCAAACCATGTCTGACAACCTCAAGCATTATGGTAAAGACGAGCGCCATTTCTTGAAAAACGTAGTCTATAAAACTGATCAAAACCAGATAATCATCGTCTCCATTAGAGGTGACCTTGATGTTAATCCAATTAAATTACAACATCTCTTAAATAAACAATCGGGCCTATCTGTATACGGTTTAGAAGATGCTACCAATGAAGATCTAATTAAAATTGGTACTAAAACTGGTTATGTTCATTCTTGGGGTCATGAGGGTGTTATCTATGTAGGTGATAATTCTTTAAAAACTGTTAAGAATTTTATCGGTGGGCAAAAAGAAGAAACTACAGATAGCTTCAACGTAAACTATGGGCGTGACTTCAAACATGAAATTGAGGGCGATGTTGCTATGGCTCAAGATGGATTTTTGACTAAAGATGGCAAGAGCAAATTAATTGAAAAACGAGGCATTGAAGTCGGAAATATTTTTCAGCTGGGCCTTCATTATACTAATTTAATGTCGGGTGCCACTTTTACTGATAAAGATGGCCAAGACAAACCTTATTACATGGGTTGCTATGGAATAGGCCTTGGTCGAACTATGGCGACAATTATTGAAAAACACCACGATGATAAAGGCATTGCTTGGCCAAAGGAGATAGCTCCTTTCCAAGTTCAGTTAGTTTCTCTAGCTGGAGCAGAGCAACGAGCCAATGAAGTTTATAATCAGCTTTTAAAAGCCGGCATAGAAGTTCTATGGGATGATCGCGATGAAAGCGCAGGAGTTAAATTTGCTGATGCAGATCTGATTGGCAATCCAGTTAGGCTGGTTGTCTCTACTCGTACCAAAGATCAAGTTGAGTGGAAGCAGAGAACTAATGATAAAACAGAGCTACTAGATTTGAAAACCGTGATTGTAAAATTAACCACCCATGGATAAACACTATCAAAATCTAATTTTTACTGATCACGCCTTAGACAGACTTAAGCTGCGAACTATCTCCCAACATCAAGTTCAACAAGTTTTGGCTCATCCAGAAAAAACATTTCCTAGTGATAAACCCAATCAGATTAAATTCATTCGCTCTCTCAATAATAGAACTATCCACATAGTCGCCAAACACCTTAAAGATAAAAATAAATGGCTAATAATTTCTGTTTGGGTTAGAGGAGAGGACGATCCAGTTCCACTAACATGGAGAATCATAACCTTTCCATTCAAAATTATTGCAAAAACTGCAAGTATTATTTTATCCTATATTAAAAAATATTTACTTGAGAAAAATAAATTATAAACGGCTCACTCAATCCTTTTTACCGCTGTGCATTTTCTAGAACATATCATATATTAATACATACAACCCGGTGAGGGGACAACTCACTACAACTGTTCTCAACTAATACTTAGATGAAGGCTTTTGTGGTGAGTTGCCTTTGTTGTATACTCCATATCATGACTCGAAAACTAATTGTTACCCACCATGCTCCAGACTTAGACGCTATCGGCGCGTCTTGGCTCCTTAAATCATTTGATACTCAACATTACGGTGATGCTAAATTTGCTTTTGTGAACCCAGGACAAACAATTGACTCGTCGGAAATATCAAAGCTACAGATATCCTCAGAAGATGTTGTGCACGTAGATACTGGTTTAGGTAAATTTGACCACCACCAACCAGAAAGAGGACATGATCATAGCAGTGCTTCTTCACTAGTACACGACTACCTTTGTCATCTACACCCAGAACTATCCAACGATCATGCGCTGGGATTATTAGTAGATTTTATTACTGAGATTGATCACTTTGGAGAAATTTATTGGCCAGAAGCAAATCACTTTAGATATAATTTTATGCTTCATCAAATCATTAGGGGATTAGAGTTTGTTGAGCTCCACAATGACGACTCGCAACTTCATTTTGGTTTCACTTGTTTAGATGGCGTATATGCAGCTCTGATACAACACGTCAGAGCTAGGGAAATTCTAGAAACTAAAGCTCAATACTTTCCAATAAAACTAGGTGAATGTATGGCGGTAGAAACTAGAAATGACGACACCCTAAAACTAGCTCAACAATATGGATCTATCATAGCTATTAGAAAAGACACCGCTCAAGGTCATATTAGAATTAAAGCCAGACCAGATGCAGAAATAGATCTGAAAGCGCTTGCCGATGAAATTAGTCTCGTTGATTCAGAAGGAACTTGGTACTATCATCCAGGTGGAAAGATGTTGATTAACGGCTCCAAAAAACACCATAATCAAAACCCAAGTCCACTCTCATTAGAACAAGTTATTGAATTAATTAAAAAAATATATGGCAACAAATAACTGCATTTTCTGTCAAATCGCTGTCCAAGAGATACCAGCTCATGTTATTTGGGAGAGCGAAACTCACTTGGCATTCCTGTCAATCTTTCCCAATACTAATGGCTTCACTGTGGTTATACCTAAAGAGCATTTTGGAAGCTATGCTTTTTCCCAAGAAGACAGAGTTCTTTCAGAATTAATTGTTGCCACTAAAAAAGTTGCCAATGTTCTTGATAATTATTTTCAAGATGTGGGGAGAACAGGTATGTTTTTTGAAGGATTTGGAGTAGATCATCTACATAGTAAATTATTCCCTATGCATGGCACTGGAAGTATGGAAGAGTGGGTTAATATCGAGAGTGAGAAAATGAAAAAATTTTTTAAGCATTATCCAGGATATTTGTGCTCGAATGACTCTGAGAGGGCAGATGATACAAGATTGATGGAGTTAGCACAAGAGATTAGAAAGTCATATCAAGACTGACATTCTTTCAGGATTGATGTATAATTCAAAACCTATTATGCCAATCATAATCAAAGCACAAAAAGGCGACTCAACTAGAGACTTAATTCGTCAGTTTAAAAAAGCCACTGCGGCTACTGATATAGTGAATAAAGTTAAAGATCGTCGTTTTTATGTTAAGCGTGCCCAAGAAATGAACGTGCTTAAGAGTCAAAAAAGACGTCTTAAAAATAAAATTCGTAGTCTAAAGAAGATGAAGAATATTTCCCCACGAGTTATTGAATACTTGACCGAACGACTTTCCGAGAAGAAATAAATTTTCTAACCTCTTTTAGGTTTAGCCTTAATTTTTGCCTGAACTTGATATTCCCACTGATCTCCATCACTGGTATCAAAACTAGTGGAGTTGGTCATCCTATGGTGATTCACTAAATGATTGCTGAGTGTTTCCTGAGTTTCTTTTTGTCTTTCTCTTAATTCCTTAATCTTAACCTGAAGATCTACAACCTGTGGCTCAAGTTGTAAACCAGCCTTTCTTTCTTTAACCTGATTTTTAAATTCTACGGCCTGCTCTTCTGCCTCTGCCAATTGGACATCGTTCTCAAAATAATTTTTTAACATTTGACGACGTTTTTTTAATTCCTCTTTCATCTCACTGAGTTGGTTGGCGTTACGCTCAATGACATGCTCTAATGACTGGAGTGTTTCTGCAAACTGATCAGAGCGCTGTGATTCATCCAAAGCTTGGTCAGCTAAATCTTGACTATTTTGGGGTTGGTTTTGATTATTCATACTCACACTTTACCGATTATTAAATATCCTGGCAATGGTTATTTATAATTCCTCATTCAACGATATACTATAATCACCTATAATATAATCTTTCCAAATAAGAAAAAAAGAAATAAGCAATAAAAATCAGAAAGACTCATCGTAATGATAAATTTGAAATCAACCAAAATCGTTGCCACTATCGGACCAGCTACTGAATCAGAAGAAATATTAACGCAGTTGATTCATGCGGGAATGAATGTAGCTCGCTTTAACACCAAACACTCTGACCCAGAGTGGCATGATGAAAAAATCAGACGTGTTAGAAAAATTTCTCAAGACCTTAATACCCCCATTGGAACTCTTATTGATCTTCAGGGTCCAGAAATTCGCATAGACCTACCAGGTGAAAAATCTTTTCATGTTAAAAAGGGCGAGCAAGTAACTTTCACCAGCAACACTGATAAAGAGGGGGATCGATTGGCTTACGTACCTCAAGAAGTTATCAGGTGTCTTTCTGAAGAAAATCTAATTTTACTCGATGATGGGCTTTGTGAATTTGTGGTGACTGACATTACCGAAGATACTTTAATAGCTGAGGCTGTTGATAACTGCGAAGTAGGTCATCGCAAAACCATGAATACTCCAGGAACAATTTTAGGTATGCCTTCAATTACTGATCGAGACAGATCCTACCTAGATAAAATCAGCCCAGAGCTAATGGATTTTGTGGGCTTATCCTTTGTAAGAGATGCCAAAGACGTTCAAAATCTTAAGGAAGAATTGACTGAAAGAAATATTAAGGCGGCCATTGTTTCTAAAATTGAAAATCAAGCTGCTTTGGATAATATTGATGAAATTATTGATGAATCAGATGCAATTATGATTGCTAGGGGAGATCTGGGAGTTGAAGTTGAGTATCAACAATTAGTTTTCTGGCAAAAGGAAATTATTAGTAAGTGTCGTGGTGCCGCTAAACCAGTTATCACTGCTACGCAAATGCTGAAATCAATGGTGAATCATCCTAGGCCAACTCGTGCCGAAGTAAGTGATGTGGCTAACGCTGTTTATGATGGCACGGATGCAGTTATGCTTTCTGAAGAAACGACCATTGGAAAATACCCAGTCCAAGCAGTTAAGACCCAAGCAGTAATCGCTGCTTACAATGAACAGAAAGCGATTCACGATATTGAGTGGCCGAGCAACACTGATAGTAGCTTAAATATCACATCCAATGCTGCCAACATGCTTTTTCACAGTGAACAGCAAATTGATAAAATTATTTGCTTTACTGAAACCGGTCGTACTGCTGAGCTTTTATCGAGATTCAGACCCAAACAACCTATTTATACGATTACTCATATTCCCAGCACCTACTCCAAACTATCACTTGTTTTTGGAGTTAAGCCCTACTTAATTGAGTTTCCTGATGGAAAAATTGAAATTAATGACAAACTGATTGATAAATTTGAACAAGCAGGAATTACTTCAAAAGGTGAAACTGTGCTATTTATTCACGGCACGATCTGGAAAAAACCTGGGCTTACCAACACCCTGGCTTTAATCAATACCTAAATTCTGGTATTCTGATTAGACTATGCATCAAAAACCTCTTGTAGTGAACTTTTCAGAAGTTAATAAGTCCAACATTCCCTTGGTGGGTGGAAAAGGCGCTAACCTAGGCGAAATGATCAACGAGGGATTTCCAGTGCCGCCCGGATTTATCGTCACCGCAGAAGCCTATTATTTGTTAGTAGAAAAAAACAACTTACAGCCTCAAATCAAAGAGTTGATTGGTCAGCTAGATCCTCAAGATTCAACTCAGCTTAATGAGATTTCTAAAAAAATTAAAAAGATAATTTTAGAAACAGAAGTTCCTACTGAAATTAACCAAGAAATAATAAGACACTATAAGAAGTTGGACTCAGGATCGCGACCGGCCCTAGTTGCAGCTAGGTCATCTGCTACTGCTGAAGACTTACCCGATGCTTCTTTTGCAGGTCAACAAGAAACCTACCTGAATGTAAGGGGTGAAAAAGATCTGTTGGAGAAAGTTAAACAGTGCTGGGCTTCACTCTTTGAACCCAGAGCCATTTTTTATCGCGAAGAAAAGGGCTTTGACCACTTCAAAGTGGGTATCGCTGTTCCGGTGCAACGCATGGTTCAATCTGAAGTGGCTGGGATTATGTTTACTATCAATCCAGTTAGTAATGATAAAAACCAAATAGTTATTGAGGCTATTTATGGGTTGGGAGAAAAAATAGTTCAAGGCGCCTATACCCCAGATCACTATTTAGTCCAGAAAGAGAGCTGGAAAATTTTACAAAAAAAGATTGCTCCCCAATTACTTGAAATGACTTTAAAAGATGGTGGTAACCAAGAGCTAAAATTACCTGAATCAAAACAGAATCGAGTCAAGTTGACTGATGAGCAGATCATTGAGTTAGCTCAACTAGGAGACAAGATACAGCAGCACTATCGTTTTCCTCAAGATATAGAGTGGGCTCTTGAAGATGGAAAGCTATATATCGTTCAGTCAAGGCCAGTTACTACCATCACCCTAGATAGTTTTGAAAAAAATAAAAAAGAAATTAGCACTGAGGGATTAAAGTTGGTTTTGAAAGGTGAGCCAGCCAGTCCTGGAGTCGCTACAGGAAAAGTTAAAATTCTCAAATCAGCTAAGGAGATCAATAAGCTAGGTGAGGGTGAAATTTTAGTAACTGACATGACTACTCCAGACTTTGTACCAGCCATGAAAAAAGCCGCTGCCATTGTTACTAATCAAGGCGGTCAAACTTCACATGCTGCCATTGTTTCTCGAGAATTAGGAATTCCCTGTGTGGTGGGAACTGAAACTGCCACTACTGATTTAAAAAGCGGTCAAGTTATGACTGTTAATGGAAAAGAAGGTAGTGTTTACCGGGGTGGAAAATTAAAGAAAGAAGATAAAAAAGAAGATAAAAAACCAGAACAAGTAGTTAAAATCCCCTACAGCAAGCTTAAGCCTGATCTAGACATGACTAAAACCAAGATTTACGTTAACCTAGCTGAGCCAGAATTAGCTGCATCCATCGCTCAAAGAAATGTGGACGGAGTTGGCTTGCTTCGAGCTGAGTTTATGATTGCTGAAATGGGAATTCATCCCCGTAAATTGATTAAAGAAAAAAGACAGGACGAATTTGTCCAAGGATTAGTTAATAATTTAAAAAAATTTGCAAAAGAATTTAGCCCCAGGCCTGTAATTTATCGAGCTACGGATTTTAAAACCAATGAATATGCCAATCTTAAGGGAGGGCAGGAGTTTGAAACTCCAGAGCCCAACCCCATGATTGGTTACCGTGGAGCCTCTCGATACATTGAAGATGACCAAGTTTTTCAATTAGAGCTACAAGCAATTAAGGAAGTCCGTGAGAAACATGGGTTTAAAAATCTGTGGATGATGATTCCTTTTGTAAGAACAGTCAAACAACTGGAGGATGTAAAACATATTGTGGCTGAGAGTGGTCTGAGACGTGGACCCAACTTTCAACTTTGGATGATGGTAGAAATCCCCTCAAATGTCATTATGCTAGACAAGTTCATTGAGGCCGGGATTGATGGCGTTTCTATCGGCTCTAATGACCTAACAATGCTTATTTTAGGTGTAGACAGAGACAATAGTCGTGTTGCCGATGTTTATGATGAAAGAAATGAGGCGGTTCTATGGGCTTTAGAAAAAACTATTAAAACCTGTAAAAAATATGGCATTTCTTGTTCCATCTGTGGTCAGGCTCCGTCTACCTATCCAGATCTAAGTAAAAAACTGGTAGAATGGGGTGTAACTAGTGTCTCGGTATCACCAGATGCAATTGACATCACTAGAGAAATTGTTAATAAAATTGAAAAAGATTTAAAAAAATAATAGAAAGGGACTTATCATGAGTAAAAATGGAAGAGGACTATTTGCTTTAGTGGCCGGAGTTGCCGCAGGAGCAGCTGCAATGTTTTTCAGCAAAGAAGAAAACAGATCTAAGACTGTTACAGCAGTCAAGAAGGCTAAAACATCAGCTGAAAAAGCTGTCAAAACTGCCAAGAGAAAAACCAGCACAAAAAAAACTACAAAGAAATAGTTTTTAGTTTAGTTGGTGCCACCTAGTAAGATGTTGATCAATATTGCCGTCAAAAAACTGACGAATGTATTGTGTTTTTGTTTGTTCTCCTGACAAATATTGGAGGCTTCTCAGGTTGACTAGTATTCGCGGAGCAAAATTAATAACTATGCTTAATAAAGCTGTGATTAAAATCGGTTTGAAAAACCGAGAGTCTTTTTGACTTAATCTAGCTACACTCCAAATTGAAATAATTGTCCAAGAGATAAATCCCGAAAGAGCGTAGCGCGTTGACAGGGGTGGTAAATACCACCACAGCATTACTTGCCCGATAGTAAAGATAGATAAACCCAAGAGGGTTTTATTCTTAGCAATAGTGTTGTGAAACCAAAATACCACTGGCAAAAACAAAGCTAATAGAAATGAAGTGTAATCTCTAGCAATGACCAATTTAGCTGGTAGAAGTGGAAGTAGTAGGGTCCTTTGCCAGATGTAAGAAACCAAGGAGTCGTTTCCTCCTATTTCACCCAGCTTAATTAGATGTTGAGAAAATGAATAAAAAGGATGACCAGTGTTGATAAAAGACCATAGGTAGAAAGGGATGGGTAAGATTAATAAACCCAGTGTAAAACTAAGTAGATTTCTAATTTTTTCTTTCTTACTCCAGATAATAACTAAACATAAAAATACTGGTAATAAGAATAGTGAGAATAGCTTAGTTGCTAATGAAGCACTAAACAATAACGCTGAAACAAACAACCATTTTCTCTGCTGAGTATCTTTCCACCTTAATAGAGTTAGTATTGAGCTTATTTCCCAAAACGCCTTGGCAACATCAACATAAAAACTAGCTGATTGCCAAGCAACTACCTGAAATGTAGAAACAGTCAAAATAACTATCAATGACCAAGATCTATTTAAAAGCTTTCTCGATAATATGTAGCTTGAAACAATCACCGCCAAGCCAAATAAGTAAGCTACAATCTTCGAACCCAACTCTCCTGCAAAAATAAAACCTACTCCGAATATGAGATCGCTGAAGAGAGGATTGGTTGATTGATAAAGTTCGGGAATAAAAACAAGTTTTTTTTGTTCTGAAATGGCTTTAACTACAGGCAAATGATACCAAACTGCGTCAAAACCTACCTCTGGAGTAAAAACTTGCACCAGATGTGACATCCAAATTAAAATTAAGAGGACAATAGTTGCTTTCTCAAGTAGCTTTTGCATGAATGATGTATCCAGATTATAATTGAAAGATTCAAATCTATCAGCGCCAGTAGCTCAGCGGATAGAGCAACTGCCTTCTAAGCAGTAGGTCGCAGGTTCGATTCCTGCCTGGCGCACAAAACTGCTTAACTTTTACCAATAAACAAGGTAGAATTGTGCAGGATTTATGTTAGTTCCGAAAAAAAAACCAAAAGCCATTATTACTGACGTTGACTCTACATTAACCGAGCGAACTACTTGGTATGAATTGACAGAGCGTCTGGGGGGGTCACCCTACAAACACGCTGAGCTATTTGCAAAATTTCTCAGAGGCGAAATTAGTTTTAATCTAGTTAAGGACGAGCTATTTAAGCTCTGGAGAACAAATGGTCCTGTTCACAAAGACCAATTGGCTGAAATTTTTAGAGATATTCCTCTTAGGGGAGATGCCTACTCGGTTGTTAATAGCCTCAAGGAGTCAGGATATACACTTTGTCTTATTTCTGGATCTATAGAAATGTTTATTGAGGAAGTAGCAAAAAGATTTGGAATTGACCATTATTACGGCAACTCGATCTTTCATTTTGATGAAAAAGGGTACTGGGTTGATCTTAACTACAACAAAGATGAAGAGCGTTTGAAGATGGAACAGTTTGAAGATTTCCTCAAGAAGACTGGTTTCAAAGCAGAAGAATGTGTGGCTATTGGTGATGGAGACAATGACCTGGGAATATTTAGCCGTGTTCCTGGCATCATAGTTGATCCAAAATCTGAACATTTGAGAGAGCTTTCCTGGCAAGAAGTCAAGTACCTTCCTCGAGTATTGCAGATTCTCGAATCACTTAAATAGTGATATAATCCCCAGGATTATTAATCCTATAATAAAAAAAGAGTTAAGATGGTTCCTTTGGCCAAAGAAGACATTCGAGCTATATCTATTGTTGATATTGATCAAACCCTCCTCAGGTATGAGGGGGATGAAAAGGATCAAGAGTGGCAAGGAGAAAGCTGGTTCCTATTAACTGCTGCCTTTAAGGCAAGTATTTCTCAACACATGGAAATATTTGGCGCTTTTAGAAATGAAGTCAATGGTAATAAAGATGTTGATGGAGAACTTCATGATGAAATGGCACTAAGCCTAATCAATCTCTGGGAAGAGTCCTGGGGGAAGCCAATAACCAGAATAGCCTTAGAGGCTGTTTGTGAATATATTAAAATGAAAGTTAGCGTGGAGGCTCAAAAAGCTATTGCTGATCTGATAGAACATGGTATTTTAGTTATTATTGGAACTGGAGGATTTGAGAATTCTGCACAGGCTATTGCAAGTTTATTTGAACTCCAGGAGGTAGTTGCCAGAGATGTTGATTCACCTGATATAAATATGTGGTTTGGAAACACTGAGTTTATCTTTGATGAAAATGACATACTGGTTACTTTTCATCACAAAAAGGATGTTATTGGCTATAAAAGAATGCAGGCTGATAAAAAAATTAAAGAACTCATTGATTCATTAGGATTAGAAGATGACATTCCTTTAATAGCAATTGGTGATGGTAAATCTGACATGGCTTTATTTTGGAAATACTTTGGAATAGCCCTAAGACCAACAGATAATGATTTAAAGATGGCAGCTGAGGCCGTGGTTGATAACTGGGAACAGGCGGTAGCACAAGCATTGGCATATGTTAATTGGGTAGAGGAAGAAAATGAGGACAACAACTCACCTGTTGTATAAAAACCCTGCGAATCCATTATGAATCGTGTATAATTCTGTTCTGCTCATAAACCTTATAGGTGGTAGTAGCTCAGCCAGTTAGAGCGCCGCTCTGTGGAAGCGGAGGTCGCGGGTGCGAATCCCGTCTACCACCCAAAATATTGATATATCAAGCTTTTTTTACTATAAAATTTGGTCATCTATTTGAAAATTAGTTTTTGATTGTCAAATATGATAGATTGTTTTTATGCAAGATGAAATCCCCCTAGAAATTGATATCACAGAACACTTACCAATACCTGACCAAGAAAGAGCTATTGAATTAGCTAATGCAAAAATAGAAGGCATTATTGAAGGATTAAAAGCCTTATTAGAGTTAATTCAATCATCAAATGAAGAATTCAGTTCGGGAGAAGCTATTAGCAATCTACAACTTAGCTTAGGACTTAATATTATTGAACAAGATCAAAGATACGGAACTAAACAACGACTCAGAGAGAAAGTTACTGAATTGATCCGACAAATTCAAGAAATAGCAGAGAATATCCAATTTTCTCCTACTGGAAGATCGGCTGATGTGAAAGCCACAGATATTTATCAAGAAAATATTTTACCTAAGCTTAATCAACTTATTGAGAGTAGTGGCGTAATTAATGATATTGAGACCCCAGAACTCATTAAGCAAGAACAGCAGCTTATAGGATTAATAAAAGATATTTTTGGACCCATTTTGGCTTTAGCCAGACAAAATTTAAGAAGAGGAGAAATTATAGAAAGAGCAGGTGAAGAATCAGAAATTAAAAAAATGTTGGAAGAAACAGTGGCTGATGCTGCTAAACAACTTCAGTCTGGAGAATATGATCCTGATCTTATTAATCAAGCTCGGGTAAAAATTTTAGAGTTCCAGCAAATTTTATCTAATAAAAATTTTACAATGTTGGAATAAAAACACCTCATGTCTGAACCCATCCCAGGTAAAACAGCTCAAGATGTTCAAGAAGGCATGGGGGTTTTCAGTGAGGGTTTTGGAGAAAGTTTTGATCAGCTCCCTCAAAGATATGCAAAGCAAATTTTAGCAGGAGAAAACCCAGCTACTATGGGTGTGCCCTCATCAATGCGAGAGAAAGTTGCCCAATTAGTGACTGAAAGCAAAAATAGCTCAACTGGTGAAAGAGAAGCAGCTCCCGAGCATGCAGATAGTGGGAGTCAACCTCTAGAAATAGATTTTGGCTCAGACATCCCAGAAACTCCAATTATAGCAGGAGTGATATTTTCTAGAAATGCTATTCGTGTTGGAGAGGGTGCTGCTGAAGCAGGGGTAAGAGACATTAGACTGTGGATGGAAGAAGTCGCTAAACAACAGTTTCAATCTCCAGAAGAACGCCTCAGAGCCATCGGTGAAGCTGTTCAAGCAGCTACTGGAGGCAGTAAAGATATTCCTCAGATTACTCCTGATCAAGCTGCGGCTATTTTAGATGAAATGGGTGTCACCGCGGATCAAGTACAAACTGCTAAAGAAAAAGAAGCTGCATCTCCAAAACAAGCGCAAGCTATGCTGGCTGAGTTGGAAGCACAAATCATGAAGCTTCAAGGTGGTGATTTACCACCTGAACAATTTCAAGAAGCAGTCACTGAGCTTAAAGATAAAGGTGTTCCGAAAGATCAAATTGCTAAGCTATTAGAAGAACATGGAATTGGAGTGAGGAGTGAGGATGAAGTGGCAGTTAATCAAAATGAGCAACTTATGGATAAAAATGCAACAGAAAGCTCTGAATTTAAAAAAACAACCTGGAGCTTAATATCAGAGAACTTGATTGCTCTTCAATATACCGACCCAGAAGTTCAGTCACTTATTAGAGATAATTTAGGCGCACCAGAAGGTAAGTTTGTATTTAGAATGATGAGTGCTAAAGAATTTGAAGAAGCTCAAAAAAATGGAATTATTGGTAAATCAACATCTTCAGACCAAATTGAAGCAGGTGTCACTTGGTGGGGTGATGAAATGATGGATTCACTTAATCAAAGAAGAAATGTGCAATATAACCCAGAAACTGGATGTCAAGCACCCCTTTTATGAAGACAATAGTCTGAGTATTTAGAAGCGGCATAATCTACAGGGGAAACTTTAAAAGCAGTGTGTCTTCGTTTGAAATTATAGTAGTAAACTTGTGAATAAATTTCT
>Ga0233431_1001225_pt1 | contig 46131 bp, 36 predicted proteins | sample SI_118_April2016_FD_179867 | JGI IMG/M metagenome (GOLD analysis project Ga0233431, IMG submission 179867) | Seawater microbial communities from Saanich Inlet, British Columbia, Canada - SI_118_April2016_200_MG | ecosystem: Environmental > Aquatic > Marine > Inlet | place: Canada: British... | reverse complement strand
AAACATATTAATTCAGGTGTGACCAGCTGTTTTTTATCAAAACCAAGAAAACTCTTACTTTTAACGCTAGCACATTTTGCTGTTCTTTAAAGCATTAATGCCTGATTTTTTGATGCGATTGCCCTGGTGCCCCCGTCATAACGTTGATTAAAAGTTTTCCTTGTGCTATACGTCAAGACGGCCTTGCAGATATAATGTATCAGTTCGCAAGTGGGTCACCTAACCAAAAAGATGAGAATTGCTGACCAGTCCCCTTTTTCTTTTGCCATCTGTCAACAAATCCATACCACTCATCACTTTGTCTGTATATTCTTTATGGTCCAAAGTTTAGTCTTTAATTTGTTCCTTATTATTAGTTTCCCAATATTCACGATTGAGGTATTGACATATGGCATTATGGAGTGAGGTTAAAAAAATAGCCGCAAAATTGATCGTTCTTTGCCTGTTCATGTTGATTCTTTCCCCTGAATCAAGCAGCGCTTTATTTGAACGACGGAAAGAGCAGTTTCTGATGGAACCCTCTTATATGATCTTACCCCTTCCATACAGTATCCCCGGGATTGGCTCCGGTATCATGTTTATGGGCCTGGCAGGAAATTTTCTGGATACACATATGGATATTTACGGTCTTGGAATTTCTGGCGATGCCGGAGGCTATATTATCGGCCTGGATGACATTCATCTTATTTCGGAAACCTTGATACTCAATTTTTTCTACCAGAACCTGAACAAAGCAGCTATTTTGAACTATGATAAGCGGGGCATGGATACTGAAAAAGATGAACACACACAGCTTGAATTGAACAAGGTCCTGGGCACAGAAGGTGCGATCAGGCTGACCCTGTTTAACCGCCGGCTTGAACTGTATGCCGGAACCTATAACCAGGAAGCCGGCATTACGACCATCCGCGATTCAGATGGAGAGTTGATACAGGAATTTCCGGAGGCATATGTGTCTAAGTCAGAATCCACCGTCATGGGAATTAAGCTTGACTTCACAGACGATTACCAGGATCCCAAATTGGGGATTCGTATAGAGGCCACCCTGCAGCCTCACCCTCCTGATAAAGCCGGTGTCGATCCGGATTACAATGTGTTAAATAAAAGCCTCAGTATTTATGTTCCTATCGGCGATGACCACACCTGGGCCTTTAATTTCTTCACCTCAGATGCTCTGGTTTCAAAAGAGGGAGAGACTGATCCAGCAGCAATACGATCAGATCTGGGTATAAACTGCCAACCAACAAACCAGACTTGCCTGAACGCAGAACAGGAACTGGTGGATATGTTCACTGCCATGAGAAGATATGGAACTGCCCAGGGTCTGGGAGGACAGTATCGTTTTCGTGCCTATCCCCAAGGTCGTTTTCAAGGGGCGCACACTCTTTATCTAGCCACAGAATTTCGCTGGAATTTTATCACAGAAGTCACCCCTTTTGATTTCTGGATCTGGAAAGATGTTTCCACAGGCATACAACTGGCGTTGTTTCACGAAATGGGTGCAGTTGAGGACTCAAAAGACGACTTAAGCGACGCAATGCGAACGTCAAGCGGCCTTGGTATCAGAATGGTTTCCGCCTCGGGGTATGTGTATCGCTTCGATGTCGCCACCGGCGACGAAGGCGCAGCCACCACGGTTTTCTTTAACTATCCCTGGTAGGACTGGAGACACTCAAAGAATTCATTGTTCATGACCTTAAACTACAGGAGGACTGCCTGTCTCTCGATACCTCAGTTTATCATCTTCAATCGGGATGGCCGCCTTCACCAGGGCGGTAAAAACCAGGAGTCCAATGGCCCAGACGCCAACACTGACCTTGACTTCCGTGAAGGTCGGCAGATACTCCTGAATTTCCCCCAGGGGTGTGGGGATAAAACCCGGCACCACAAATCCCATGCCTTTTTCGATCCAGACGCCGACTGCTGCCAGGATACAGGCCACTGTCAGCGTGTTGGTATTGGTTCGGGTCTTGTGGAACATCAAAAGCATCAAAGCCACCACATTCATAAAAATCGCTGTATATATCCAGGGAACCAAGCCGTTTAATCCTTTGAGGCCTAAGAAAAGATAGTGGGCTGAGGCTGAATGGCTCGTTTCTGAATAAAACTCGGTAAATATCTCGGCTCCCAGCATAAACAGGTTTATCTGCATGGCCACAGTAACTATCAAGGCCAGCAGATTAATAATTTTATCGGGAATTTCAAAGGTAGTTCTGGTCTTTATAATCCGAAAAGCAATAATAATAAAAGCCGGCCCTGCTGTAAACGCTGAGGCAATAAACTTGGGAGCCAACAGGGAGACATGCCAGAACGGTCTGGCCGCATTTGAAGAAAACAGAAACGCGGTCACCGTATGAATAGAAAACGCCCAGAACATCGAAACAATCGCCAGAAGAAATACCAGCTTGTGATTATAGCTTTTTCCCGCGTAGCGATGAAAGAGGATATACATGGGAACCAGGAGGTTTAAGAGCATGTATCCCTGCAGAACGGCCACGTCCCAGGTCAGCAACGACAAAGGCCAGTTGAACCGGCCAATAACAGGTAGAAGGTGCCAGAGCCGATCCGGTCTACCCATGTCAACCGTTACAAAAAGAACACACATGATGGTTGACGCTACCGCCAGGCCTTCGCCCAGAATGACGACTCTTTTGGCACTTTCCTGATGGAAAATGTAGGTCGGAATCACAATCATGACAGCTGCTGCTGCCATACCCACCAGATACGTAAAATTGGCGACATAAAGCCCCCAGGACACCTGATCGCTCATCCCTGTTTTAATCAAACCGGTCTGAAATTGTCCCACATAAGTGAATACACCCAGAAAGGAAAAAAATACCAAGGTAAGCATCCATGTCCAGTATACTTTTCCACCGTTCAGGACCTCTTTGATACTATCACGGAGAAAACTAAAAAATACCATTTGTCCTCTTGCAATTGTGAAAGATTGTCAATCTTAACGTCCCCATCGTTTCTGTTAATAGGAAGCGCAGGGAAAAGAACGTTTCTGTACAGCTAAATCAAATGGGGGTGCCAGACCTAATCTGAATAGTACCAGAATTTGGGATCCGTTTTCAAATCTTCCTTCAAGCGGAAGACCGTTTTGTTCTCCAACACTTTTCGGATTTCACTTTGCGGGTCCAGCAGATTGCCAAAAACCCTGGCTCCTGTGGGGCATGCCGCCTGGCAGGCCGGCATTTCCCCTTTTCGCGTCCGCTGCAGGCAGAAAAAACACTTTTCCGTAACCCCTTTCTCCCGTGGTCGATTGCTCAAGTAATCAGTCTCCGGATTTATCTCATCTTTGGGCAAAACAGGTTCGTTCCAGTTAAAGCGCCTGGCCCAGTAGGGACATGCGTTTAAACACATACGACAGCCGATGCACCAGTTATAGTCAATGACAACCACACCGTCCTTTTCCATCCAGGTGGCATTTACCGGGCAGGCCTTGACGCAGGGAGGATTTTCGCATTGATGACACTGAACTGGCAGGTAGTATTTTCCTTCCCTGGGAACGTTTTCCGAATTGTCATAGTAGTGGTTTGACTCCTCCAGATCCAGGCTACCTTCATCCATTTCCAGGACTCTGATATACTGAATTTCCGGGCTCCGGCTCTGGTTATTGACCAGCGTGCAAGCCTTGACACATTCTCGATACCCCTTGCATTTACTGATGTTCAAAGCATAGCCAAACAGGACATTTTCCTGGGGTGGCGTATTTCCAACCTTGATATCCTTTTGATAGATTGCTTTATAACGCCTTTCCAATCGTGCAAGTGTTTGCTGAATCTCTTCCCTGGACATTTTGTGATAGTGCTGTTGAAAGAAATGACCCAGTTGGTCGGAAAAACTGATGTCAGGTCCTTTATCCACCGTGGTGGCTGCATTAACAACTGCGGCCCCTGAAATAGCACCACCGACTCCCAGAACCTTGATGGCTTGCCTGCGATTCATCTTCTTTTTTGATATTTTCTGTTTGCTTGACGCTTTTTCACTCTTCATTTTAAATCCCTTTTTGGATCTGCATGAAAACGCTGTTTCTGTGATAACCGGTACTCAGGGATCGTACAAAAATAACTTGGCCTAAACTGCCCGCAAAAGACCCATAAAGACCGGACATTTTGCTGACAGAATGCCAAGTCAACGTGTTTCCTTTACATCAACGGGAAACACTTGAGTAATTTTTGAGCCGACCCCTCAGGGTAGTGATGATCGACCTTATTCATGTTTTTGGGCCCATGGTTTCAGAGGCTGATGAATAAGAGGATGAGAGCGTTTAATCCCCGGCCTGACTTTAGGGATAGCAACCGGTTTTCGTGGTTTTATCTGCGGGACGTGGGGGTTGTGACATTCCGTGCAGTTATACAGCACCTTTGCTCCCTGCCAGTGATCCTTTCTCTTCCCGTGACCCCCTTCAAAAAAATCTTTTTGTCTCTGGAAATGACACTGTCCACAAAGCAGATACGAATCATTGAAACTGATGGGTTGGTCTTTCAGGCTTCTGAGATTATCCCGATTTGCGGTTGCGTGGCAGGTCAGGCACCAGAAACGACCCTTGCCGTGAACCAGGTTCACATCCTCGTGATCTTCCTCCAAAACCCTTATTTTCGAGTTCGGTGGTTGGTCTTCACCGTGACAATCAGTACAGGGGTAATAACCGACATCTTCCAGATAGGGAATCCGCTCTACGATCGTGAAGTGAGGAACTGTCTCCAGGATTGCCCGGGGATCCTCCAGTTGAGAAGCCGCTTTAAAATTCTCGGGATTGGACCGCTGAAAAAACGACTTTTCTCCGTCTTCTTCCCCGGAAACAAGATTCACATTCAAAAAAGCCAAGGCGCAGATTCCCAATAAAAGTTTCTTAGGGATCGTACAAAAATAACTTGGCATAATCTGTCCGCAAAAGTCCCGTAAAAACTGGACATTTTGCAGACAAAATGCCAAGTAATTTTTGAGCCAACCCTTAGCCAGTTTTCCCTGGATTATCATGATTCTTATTTTTTTTGTGTTTTTGGACATTTTAGAGATAATAATCCTCTAATCAGATACCTGGCTAGACACCTTCACGATTTAATCGTCGTGAGATGTACGGATTCTTTTTCGGATCTCGTTTCGTTTATTTTTCAAATCATCCAACAACCGTCGCGTTTTCTGTTCAAACAGCTTCAAGTCGAAGGTATGCCACTCTTCCGAAAGTGCTTCCATTTGAATCCCCGCTTTTTTCAGAAATGCCCTGTCATCTGCCGAACTGCTTTTGATGGAAACATAACGAAAGAGTCGATGGGTAGAGAGAAACTTATTCAATAACCATTCGGCTTTTTTTGGAATGTCCGGGTTATTTCTGGATATCTGATTATGGCAAACCTGGCAGGTTTGTGAAACGGTATTGACATTCAGGGCCACTGAATTCAAAGAACCATGGCAGGTCACACAGTTCGGCCCCTGTTTGACCTGGTTCTTTGATTTCAGATGTTTGAAGTGATTGCTCTGGGTGTAACCAACAAGAATGTCATCATGACATTGACCACAGGTTTCAGGAATGTTCTGGAAGCTCACCGCCCTCATCATTTTCCGAGTGCCTTTTGCTCCGCCATGGGCTGTCTTTTTGCTCGAAGCATCCGGATTCCCACCATGGCAATCTGAACAGGTGACATCCTCTTCTTTGTGGATAGATCGACGCCATTCCCGATAATAATCAAAGAGCTTTTTATTGGTTACAATCAGGTCAGGGTTACTATGACAATCAATACACCCCTCCTTTGCCAGGACACTGTTTCCCACAGGAATAATCGCACAAAGGCAGCAGATCAGGGACAGCACAAGCCACCGGCTGAACTGCGTTGTGTTACGTCTTTTAGATTTTTTTTTCATTCTGATCTCAAGAGGCTTTCGGTGCTACACCGATTTAACTCTGGCGCATGGATGGGTGGGCAACCAGTTGACCTGTACAAAGGAAACCCGGTCGACTGTGGCCGGGCTCAGACAGGCCTAACTTTACTGCCTAAACTAAGGGGATGCTAACTTAAACAAAGCCCCCGGTCAATCCCAACTTAATATTCAAAACTGTTCAAGTCGTCCAGAACATCCTTTTTTGCATCAGATGGCTGCGTTTTACTGAAATCATTTTCGACCAGTTCGACTAGGTTGGTTGCCTGGGGAACATGACAAGCCGAACAATTATAACGCTCATTATTGATACCTTCAACGACCTTGGCATGATTTACCACTACATGCAGTTGACCATCCCGACTTTGAGAACGTTCAACTGACTTCACAACCGCTTTAATCAGGTGACTGGGAGAAACACCCGGCGTTTCCTCATCTCCTTCCTCATGACATCCCAGGCAATCATTTTCTTCCTTTGTCTGGACCAATTCTTCGATGGAATGAGGGATCATGGGCGGCGCATCGTAAAATGCTCTTTTCAGAAGTTTACTTTCGCCTGCATCCTTTTCTGAATATTGAGGAGCGGCCAACAAAACACTGTCCCCGGCAGTCTCTCCTTTACGCAGAGATAGCTCTGTGCCGGAAACACTGGCGGCCTTCTCGGTTTTCATCCCTTTCCCAGCGGGGTTGCATCCCCAGACCAGGGTCAACATGCAGAGCACCAAACCTGCTCGGATGATCGTTCTTGTTTTAATACAGTCCATTTTGCCTCTTTCAGTTAAATTGGTTACAAATTGAACAAAAAAGTGTTCCACCCTTCTGACTAGTTACTCTCGTTTTCAGAAAAGTTAATTTCTTTCAACAGGGACTCCTGATTGTCGGGTCTACTTTTCCTCAGGGAAAACTGGAAGCACTCCTCCGGACACTGTGTGATGCAGCGACCACAGTTGGTGCAGTTTCCTGAATAGACCATCTCCTCCTTAAAAATAACAGCCAGGTTCAAGACTTGTGGCTCTGGACAAATACGATGACAATCGCCACATTTTGTACATTTTTCCTTATTAAAATTAATTCTGAGCAGGGATACCCGTCCCAAGATACTATAAAATCCTCCCAGGGGACAAAGATGACCACACCAGGCCTGTTTCTGGATAAACAGATCAAACAGAAAAATCACCGCCACACCGACCCATCCCATCTGCATGCCGTAGATCAGCTCCCGGTGCAACATGGAAATGGGGCTGATCCACTCAAACGCAGCCACTCCAGATAGGAAAGATAAGACCAGCGACAGGCCTAAAATCCAGTATCTGGCCCTCCGATTAATTTTCAACAGGGACGGGATCTTAAAGCGAGCTCTTAATTTCTGGGCGTTGTCCGTAATCATGTTTACGGGACATACCCAGCTGCAGAACGCTCGCCCGCCGAATACCAGGTAAAAACCGAGAATGATGACCGCTCCCATAAGTGTATCGAAAAGCAATGAATGACCACTGAACAGGATCTGAAACGCAGCATAGGGATCTGTCAGCGGAATCATTCCAAACAGTGTTGACGCAGATAGATTGCCCTCCAAAACCTCAACCCCGCCGATTTTCCAGTCATAGATAAAACTGGTATAAAAAAGGAGCAGGATGGAGAGTTGACAAATCCGTCGACTGATTGCAAATCGATTTCTATAAATAATATTACTCATAGAGCGTTCCTTCATCATTCAAGGAGTCCATGACCCGGTTCCGTTGTTCCTGTTGAATCTCTTTATTGGAAGTCTGCGTTCCAGAATCGGATTCTGATTTAAAATCCCTGGTGATTCTGCTTTTGTCCTTCCAACCCAGGCGATAATTCTCCCCAAGTTTTCCCTGGGCCAGTTCGAGGGGCAAGATTCGAATAGCGGACTCCTCCAGAATACAAACATGCTCGCATTTACCACAACCGGTGCAAAACTCAGAATGAACAATCGGCTCAAAATAGGCATGTTTTCCCGTCCTTTTTTGAGTGCGATAGTCCAGAGTGATCGCTTTGTCCAAAAGTGGGCAGGCTCTGTAACAGACCTCACATCTCAGTCCCTGGAAAGCAATGCAGGATTCCTGATCCAAAAGCACTGCCAATCCCATGCGACTTTGATTGATGTCGATCCCCCGGTCCAATGCGCCGGTTGGACAGGCCCTGGCACAGGGAACATCCTCGCACATGTAACAGGGAATTTCCCTGGCAGAAAAGCCAGGGGTCCCGATCTGGGCTCTTTCCCCGACTTTAGCCAGGGAAAGGGTCTGAAAAGGACATGCATCCACACATTGGCCGCATTTGATGCAGGTTGCCAGAAAGTCATCTTCAGGTAAAGCGCCCGGAGCGCGCAAAACGAAAGCATGGCTTTTCGCATTGCTTAAAAATCCGCTCCAGAGTGTTCCGCCAACCAGTGCGAAGGTGCCAATCTGTCCAAATTTGATAAAAAAATCCCTGCGTGAGCCTTCTGCTACCATCTTTATATTTTTGTCACCCTGACTGCGCATTTTTTATAGTCCGTCTCTTTCGACATCGGACAGGTCTGATCAAGGGTCAGTTTATTGACCAGCACATGTTCATCAAACCAGGGGACGAAGATACTGCCTTTGGGCATGACATTTCGCCCCTGGGTTTCTACCCGCAGTTTGATCTTCCCACGCCTGGATTCCACTAGTGCTAAATCATTCCGCTTCAAGCCTCTGGATTTTGCGTCTTCCGGATGCAGATAAAGCAATGCATTTGGCACTGCTCTGTATAACTCAGGAACCCGACGGGTCATTGTCCCGGAATGCCAATGTTCCAGGACCCGTCCGGTGCAGAGCCAGAGATCGTAGTCCTTGTCCGGTCTTTCCGGTGGGGCCGCATAGGGCCTGAAGAAAATCTTTGCCTTGCCATCCAGGATAGAACCATGAGAGTCCTTCTTGCTGAACAGCTTGTACTTCCCTTTACTTTTGATGGGGCCTTTCAAATCACCCTGACCGATCGCTTTCAACGCAGGTCCATAAAAATTGTAGCCGCTGCCTGGCTTGACATAAGGGTCAAATCCTTCGGAATACCGCCACTGGGTCTCTTTCCCGCCAACAACGGGCCATCTCAAACCCCGAACCTGATGGTACACATCAAATGACGCAAGATCATGCCCATGGCCGTTACCGAATTGACGATACTCTTCCCAGATGTATTTCTGGATAAAAAATCCAAGATCTTCTGCAATATGGTTTTTGTGACCTTGGGCGATTTCGGAATTGGGATCCCATTTGTACTCTTTGCCGCCGTTTTCGAAAAGAACCTTATAAAGGGTGTCATCCGGACTGTACCCCATGGCCTTTGCTTTCCCCAGGACATTTGGCAGTTTGTTGCCCTTGACCCCTTTGAGCGGCAATTCTTTCCAGACCTCCTTCAGCTTGAACCATTTGGAAAATTCGGCCAGATGCCAGGTGTCTCCCATGGCGTTACCCGGAGGTGTCACCTGCTCACGCCAGTGCTGGGTTCGACGTTCCGCATTTCCATAAGCGCCCCATTTTTCATAGATCATGGCTGATGGAAGAATCAGGTCCGCGACTTTGGCACTGATGGTTGGATAACCATCGGAGACGACAATGAAATTATCGCCCTCACGCGCGGCTTTGATCCACTCGTTCAGATTTGGATAGCACTGGAAGGGATTGGCCACCATGGACCAGAAGAACTTGATATCGCCGGATTTTAATTGGCGCATCATCTTGATCGCATGGGTTCCCGTCTTGGGATTCAACGTTCCCTCTGGCAGTTTCCATATTTTTTCAGCCATATCACGGTGCTTTTTAACGAAAACCAGCGTGTCTGCCGGCAGGCGGTGGGCAAAAGTTCCCACTTCTCGGGCTGTTCCGCAGGCAGAAGGCTGTCCCGTCAGAGAGAAAGCACCGTTGCCGGGAGTCGCCTGTTTTCCCAATAGGAGATGAACGGCATAGGCAAGTTCGTTTATCCAGGAACCGCGTACATGCTGATTAAAGCCCATGGTCCAGAAAGAGATGACCTTTCTTTCGTCTTCGACGTACAGCTCTGCCAACTGCACCAGTTTTTCCTTAAAGGTTTCCAGATCCTCATCCATATCCCCTTTGGCCAGTTCCGCCACGAAATCCAATGTATAGGGCTCCAGGGCCTTTTTGTAATCATCGAAGGCAATTTTCCAGTGTTTGACCGGTACTTTGGTATTTTTCTGCTTGATCTTCTTCCCCTCACCTTCAGGTCCATACCCTTGAGCAATCGCTTCGTCTCTGGTCAAAGTGACCTCTTGCTCCCGGGGGTCTGATGCGGGCAAGCCGTATCCAATATCAGCAGGGCCGGTGGCAAAAACCGTATGCTTATTAACAAAGTCCCAGTTGATTTTATCGTTATCGATAATATACTTGGCAATAAAATTCTTGATTGCCAGATCCGTGTTGGGCTTGAAGATGATCTCAAGATCTGCCAGATCAGAGCACCGGTTTCTGTATGTGGAGAGATTCACCACCTTGATTTTTTCCCCTCCTGTCAGTTTCCGGTCTGTGACTCTGGACCATAAAATCGGATGCATTTCGGCCATATTGGCTCCCCAGACCATGATGGTATCCGTGATTTCGATATCATCATAACATCCAGGAGGCTCATCCATACCAAACACCTGGAAAAAGGCGACCACCGCCGAGGCCATGCAATGCCTGGCGTTGGGATCAATATTGTTAGACCTGAAACCGGCTTTCATGAGCTTGGCAGCTGCATAACCTTCATCGATGGTGTACTGTCCCGAACCGAAGATCGAAACTCCCGCTGGACCTTTCTCATTGTAGGTCTGCTTGAACTTATCCGCCATGACACTGAATGCCTCATCCCAGCTGACTGGAACAAATTTTCCCTTCTTGTCAGCTTTCCCGTTTTTCATTCTGAGCAACGGAGATGTCAAACGGTCTCTACCGTAAAGAATCTTGGCATTGAAATAACCTTTGACACAGTTAAGACCCCTGTTGACTGGACACTGGGGATCACCCTTCACCGAGACAATCTTATCCCCTTTTGTGGCGACCATAATACCGCAACCGGTGCCGCAGAAACGGCAAACGGCTTTGTCCCATTTCCACCCCTCTGCTTTTCCGGCATCGTGTAAAAGGGCAGCTTTAACCTCAACTGGCAGATTCATGCCAACCGACACCGCGGCTGACGCTGCCATTGACTTTTTAAGAAACTCTCTTCGTTTTATATCCACGATCTTCTCCTTACGGCAGTTTAGAAATTAGTGAGAATCGTCAAAGGGACGATCTTCAGGGGGGTTGGAAAAATTTGATGACCGTCTCAGGCGCTGATAATAATTGGCACCGGCCGGTCCTGAGGCTTCATTCTGCAGATACTCCGGAATTTCAGCAATATCGATATTTTCGTGTGTCATACCCTTTTCCTCTTCGAAACAATACTCTACCAAACTGGCCGATATCACGCCTGGTAAAGATTTAATCGTTTTGAAATTGGCGACATCTTCCTGGGAGGTCTCTCCTTCAACAGTGACAATCATCCGGCCCTCTTTTTCGGTGTGATGAACTTCTGCCCAGGGGAAACTGGCAACATTTTGAAGAAGGGACTCCATATTTTCCGGCTTAACTTCAACCAAGAGGGATGCAATATTCATCCTGGATTCCTTTTTATAAAATACCCGAACCGACCAGGTATTGATTTGTTAAATATAGAGCGCCAACCTGATCAAAGCTGATGAATGATGATCCGAGCATCATTCCCACTGCTCATCAGAAGACCGGGGCTCAGGAAAAAGAGTGTGTTAACAAACGAACTGTGACCTGAAAGAACACGAGTGATGGTTTTGGTGGAAAGATTCATGATGCCGATCTGATAGTCCGGTAGATGAAAAGCGATCTCCGTTTTCCCACTCCAGGCAACAGAATTAATGTAAAAATCACTTTTATAGAGTACTGTGCTTCTCCCGGCTTTGATATTCCATTTCAACAATGACTTATCCTTTGATCCGGAGAACAGCGTATTGTTCCCGGAAAAGGCGAGACCGTAGATAGTGTCGGTATGTTTTTCCAACGCTTTAATGACAGCACCGGTTTCTGTCGCAGCAATTTTAATTGAGGAGCTGGCCGTTGTAATTGCCATGATGTTGCGGTCTGCCGACAGTCGAATATTATTGATCGGATCGAGTTCTATCTTACTCCGGTAAAGTTCCTGGTTCTCTTTCCATTTTAAGAGACGAACAGTGCCATCCATCAGCCCCAACAGAATCCGCTGAGAGTCCAGAAATCGCACCACCAGAATATTTTCAACTTCGGCAATCGCAATTGTTTTGAGTAGTCGGTGAGATTTTAGAGAAAATATAAAAATCTTACTCAAGCCACTGCCAGCTACCAATAGCTCATTGTCAGAGGAAAGAGCCAGACTATAGATTGCAGGAGGATAGGCGTCCTTGTGAATAGGACTCAATTCAATAAGGTTTTGTTTTCGCTTTCGGGTCTGCAGGTTAAAACAGTTTATTTTCCCATCTTGAGTAGCCGCAAAAACAGTCTTGCCATCGGTCACCGCTTCAGTGACCATGTGATCTGCCCTGAACTGGATTTGTTCCCCGGCGGAAACCATCTCAATTCGCGCGCTGATAATCGCTAAAAAACCAAACCAAAGAATGAGTGTTTTTCTGAACAAAACTACCTTATGAAAAAACAGTGCTTAAGTCAGTTGATCTGCAGGTTACTACCGATACGGATGAAAGGTTGGAAAATTTAACCTCCTTTACAGAATCCTGCTATATTCCTGCGAAGTTATTTTACCCGGTTTTTTTGATAAAAACCAGATAAATTTTAAGGTGTTAAATTTTCAGTTACATTTTTTAATTTTGAATTAATATTCAGTATTGATCAGAAAACAGCAATCGGTTAAATTCCCTATTTTTTCCAGAAAAACTACTTAGGGATGTCAATGTCCGGTTAGATTTTTGCAAAAAGCTGAATGATGAATTCTGAATCGAGCTTCTAAGGATTTATTAGATTTTCTTAGTTTAGCGTAGCGAAAATAAGCCTTGTTTGAGCGAGGCACGAGTGAGTTTGGCGGTTTTTCGTGAAGCAAACATAGAAAATCTTTAAATCCTTATGCGCAGAGACTGGATTTGTCATTCAGCTTTTAGCCTGCAAAAACCTAACCGGACATTGCTGACTTAGGGATGTCAATTGGAAGTACGGGCCGAAGAGGACGACGTTGGCAGGCACTTAAGCATCAGAGGACTATAATTTGATATCACAATTTGTTAGATTACCGCTTTATTATTGATTTCATCTTAGATACAATCGTCTGTCCAATAATATAAAAAAAGTTACGTTCCTATTCCAGGCCTGACATCAATTCTATCCTACCTGCTTGACCATGATGCAAAAATCGATGACCAAACCGGCCTTTGAGAAGGCGTTAGTTATTTTGAGAGAGCAAGACCCAAAAATAGATGGAATCCTGACCCAATTGGGTCCTCCTGGATGGCGGAAACGGAGATCCGGATTCCCGACACTGGTGCGCATTATTCTGGAGCAACAAGTATCTCTGGCTTCAGGCAAGGCCGTTTTCGACAAACTTCTGCTGTCAGTACCGCTACTCACCGCCAGAAATTTTTTAAAATTAAGTCCCGAAAATCTGAGAGAGATCGGATTCAGTCGCCAAAAAACACGTTATTGTACAGAATTAGCCAAAAAAATAAAAGATGGAGATCTGCGCTTGGGAGATTTGGAAAAGATGCCGGAAAAAGGGGTGCGGGAAGAACTCATCCAAATGATCGGGATTGGCCGCTGGACGATTGATATTTATCTGATGGAGGCGCTCAAACGGCAGGATATCTGGCCGGCCGGGGATCTGGCCCTCGCCATTGCCGTGCAACAGGTGCTGCAGCTTAAAAAAAGGCCCACGCCCGAAAAACTGGACCAGATCAGTAAGAGATGGAAACCCTGGCGATCAGTTGCTGCCAGGGTTTTTTGGCATTCTTATCTAAATGGCTCTTTTTAAGGGTCTCCTTTTGAAAATTGACCCTCTACAGCACTAAAACTCGAATAGAACCCAAATTGTCGGGAGAAGTTTTTTTAGCTCATTCAATACTCGCCCATAAAGCCTAAGGAAATTGGCCTTTCAAGGCAGACAGGTTGTTTAAAAAGGTCGTATACCAGAAACAAAGGTGATTTTATGTTAGTAAGATTAATTAGAATATTATATAGTTTTATGTCATACGGATTATAACTCTTTTACAAGTCTGTTTAAAAAGGAAAAAGAGTATGTTGGTTCATGCAACGACTCAACAAACAGAGATTTAAATGGTAAAGGGATGAATATTATATACCTGTTATTACCCCTATCCCTATTGCTGGGTGGCGGTGCATTGATCTGGTTCATACTGGCATTGCGCTCCGGACAATTTGATGACCTTGAGACTCCGGCCTACCGAATTCTCTTTGACGAAGATGGACCAGGCAACCAATAAACTTTGCGCAAAGGAGTAGTTTATGTCCAATATGGAATCATTTCATTATGATGATGCGATTGTGCGGAAATTCACTTTAGTCACTATCTTATGGGGAGTGGTGGCACTGTCAGCCGGTGTATTGATTGCTTCGCAACTCGCTTTCTGGCAGCTCAATCTGGGCCCCTGGTTTAGTTTTGGGCGTTTACGTCCGATTCACACCAATGTGGCGATTTTTGCTTTCGTCGGTAATTCCATCTTTGCAGGGATTTATTATTCTACCCAACGCTTGTGCAAGGCCAGATTGTTTAATGACCTGTTAAGCAATATTCACTTCTGGGGATGGCAATTGATCATCATATGTGCAGCGCTGACCTTGCCGTTTGGTCTGACGACAGGCAAGGAGTACGCTGAACTGGAGTGGTCGATTGATATCATGATTGCAATTGTCTGGGTTATCTTTGCGATTAATTTTTTTGGAACCCTGATCAAGAGGCGGGAAAAACATATTTACGTCGCTATCTGGTTCTACATCGCAACCATATTGACAGTGGCAATCCTGCATATCGTGAATTCCATTTCAATACCAGTAAGTTTCCTGAAGAGTTACCCGATCTATGCTGGCGTGCAGGATGCCCTGGTCCAATGGTGGTACGGGCACAACGCGGTTGCTTTTTTTCTGACGACACCGGTGCTGGGTTTAATGTATTATTTCCTCCCGAAAGCGGCTAACCGTCCGGTTTATTCCTACCGACTTTCTGTTGTCCATTTCTGGTCACTGGTTTTTATCTATATCTGGGCAGGTCCGCACCACTTACTTTTTACAGCCTTACCAGATTGGGCACAATCTCTGGGTATGGTTTTCAGCCTGATGCTTATCGCTCCCTCCTGGGGAGGGATGTTGAATGGGCTTTTAACTCTAAGAGGAGCCTGGGATAAGTTAAGAACGGACCCTATTCTGAAATTCCTGGTCGTCGCTGTCAGCTTTTATGGCATGTCAACCTTTGAAGGTCCCATGTTAGCGATCAAATCAGTGAACGCGCTATCTCATTATACTGATTGGACAATTGGTCATGTCCATTCCGGGACATTGGGCTGGAACGGCTTCATGATTTTCGCTATGCTCTATTACCTGGTTCCTCGACTGTGGAAAAATGATCTATACAGTGTCAAGCTGGCCACTGCCCATTTTTGGTTGGCAACGATTGGAATCGTGTTCTACATTGTTTCCATGTGGGTCGCCGGGATTACCCAGGGGCTGATGTGGAGAGCCTTCAACCCGGACGGTTACCTGACCTACGGCAGCTTTGTGGAGACCGTCACCCGGATTATACCAATGTATTACGTCCGTCTCATGGGCGGGACGATGTATCTGACCGGTATTCTGCTTTTGCTTTACAACGTGGCGAAAACCATCGTCGGTGTAAAAGCGCCTGAAGACGAAAAGGGCACAGCACCGGCTATTATCAAAACCCCCCATGCAGAAGGGTCATTTCTGAACCGACTTGAAAGCAACCCCATCCGATTTGCGTTGTTCACGTTGATCGCAGTGTCCATTGGTGGCCTGGTGGAAATAGTTCCTACGTTTGTCATCAGAAGCAATATTCCAACCATCAGCGCAGTTAAACCATACACTCCGCTTGAACTGGAAGGACGGGACCTTTACCTGCGGGAAGGCTGTTATGTCTGCCATTCCCAAATGATCCGTCCATTCAGAGCCGAAACTGAAAGATATGGAGATTATTCAAAACCCGGAGAATTTGTGTATGATTATCCCTTTCAATGGGGGTCCCGAAGAATTGGCCCTGATCTACACAGAATCGGGAAAAAATACCCGGATATGTGGCACTACCTTCACATGAAAGATCCTCGCCTGACCTCACCAGGTTCAATCATGCCCGGATATGATTGGCTCTATGAAAATTATCTGGATACATCAAATACCAAAGCAAAAATGAAGGTGATGAAGGTTCTGGGGGTACCTTATACGAACAGGGAGATTAATTACGCCGTCATGCTTCTCCAGGACCAGGCGGGTGAAATTGACAAACGGCTGGGAAAGAATGATAACGTCAATACAGCCAGGAAAGAAATAGTAGCTCTCATAGCTTACCTACAAAGGCTTGGGACCGATATCAAATCTAAAAAATAAATGTAATTATTCAGCATGAGTTCCGTCGAGGGTATCATGATACCCTCGACTCACGAAAAGTGGTGAATAGGTACAAATAAATTTGATAAGTAGCAGAGGAGAAATAGATGTTTGCAGCTATTTTGGATTCAATGAATTTCACCCCTTGGGCATTGTTCTCACTGATATTGTTCTTTTCAGTGTTTATCGGTGTGTTGATTTGGGTCTTCCGAAAAGGTTCGTCAGAGTTTTATCGATCCCTGGCCAGAATCCCGTTGGAAATTGATCCGGAAAATCAGGCGCCCCTTTAAGATGGCTCTTAGGGATCGTTCATATATAAAAACAATCCGTTGCTGGCTTTGATAGAATAAATTGGGAGAAAAACGATGTCTGCTGAAGAAGATAAGTTACTCGATCACAATTTCGACGGTATTCAAGAGTATGACAATCCAATGCCCAGATGGTGGCTGGGCCTGTTTTACGCAACTATTGTTTTTGCCATCGTCTATTTTCCGTATTATCATTTATTTGATGGAAAGCTTCCTCAGCAGCTTTATCAGGAAGAGAGCGCTCAAATAGCAGCTGTACGTCAGGCGGCAGAAATTAAAAGAAAAGAACAGGAAAAAATAAGACAAGCGGAAATAGCCCGAGCTCGAAAGGAAAAAGCGGCTGCACAGCCGGATTCGGACAAATCAGTCGCAGAAACAGCAGACGGGTCTGTCGGAGAAGAAGAGGCTTTCACACGCATTGACTGGGATTTTGAGGGGGATCTTGAAGAGGGTGCTGAGATATTCGCAGCCTACTGTTTATCCTGTCATGGAAAATCAGGTGAAGGGTTGATCGGACCAAACCTGACAGATAGTTACTGGATGCATGGAAACACACCTGCAGATCTGCAAAAAACTATTAACAATGGGGTCATTGAAAAAGGCATGATCGCTTGGAAAGCGGTTCTGGACTCAGAAGAGGTCAGAAATGTGACTGCGTTTGTGCTCAGTATCAGGTTTTCCAATCCACCAAATCCAAAACCGCCGCAGGGAACACAGTATCCAAATTAGTCACAGAATCCATGCAACAGAAACCACAGCCGTCTCAAGTACCAAAAAGTCTATACAATATTGATGCAACAGGTAAACGTCATCGGATTTATCCCCAGGATATCACTGGTAAATTCACACGGATCAGAACAAAGCTGGCCTATCTGCTGATCCTGATCTATTTGCTGCCACCATGGTTGAAAATCAATGGCCTCCCGGTTATTCAGCTGAATATCCCGGATCGCCAATTCGTTTTATTCGGTTCAATCTTCTGGCCGCAAGACGTTCAATATCTGGTATTTATTTTTATCCTGGCTGGACTCTTCCTTTTTTTTATCACCGCACTATTAGGAAGGGTCTGGTGTGGATGGGCCTGTCCACAGACCATCTTTCTTGAGTTTGTCCTGAGACGGATTGAATATTGGATTGAAGGTAACAGGACTGACCAGATCAAATTGGACAAAAGTCCCTGGACCCCATCCAAATTTACAAAAAAAGCAATTAAACACCTGCTGTTTCTGCTGGTCGCAGCCGTCGTCTCCAATACGTTTCTGGCCTATTTCACCGGAGTTGACTCACTTCTACAATGGATCAGCAGTCCCCCATGGGAAAACTGGACGGCTTTTTTGTTTATGCTGTTTTTTCTTTTTGCATTTTATTTTGATCTGGCCCATTTTCAAGAACAATACTGCATCCTTGTATGTCCCTATGCCCGCTTTCAAAGTGCATTGATCGACTCACAAACCATTCAGGTCATGTATGACCCCCGGCGTGGAGAACCAAGGGGTCGCAGAAGCAAAGTCACAGGAGACTGTATCGATTGCAGTGCCTGCATCAGGGCTTGTCCCACCGGCATTGACATACGAAATGGCTCCCAGTTGGAATGTATTGGTTGCACACGTTGTATCGATGCCTGCGATCGTATCATGACCCGCATCAAGAAACCAAAAGGCCTCATCCGCTATGAATCAGAACTAGGTCTGGCCGGAGAAAAGCCATCCGTCATGCGCCCAAGGATTATCATTTACATTCTTATTCTGACCATTATCACCGGCAGTTTTTTCTGGGTTTTATCAAACAGACCCCTGGTCGAATATCAGCTGATAAAACCAAAAGGGGTTCCCTTTACATTAATATCTCAGAACCAGGTCAGCAATCACTTTTCTTTGAGACTTATCAATAAGGATCTGAAACAACACCGGATAAGACTCGCTCAACAGGGAGGAGAGGACGTTTCCCTGATTGTGCCAATTTCTCCCTACACCCTGAAAGCAAATTCGACTTATCGGTTAGCCTTTTTCATGATAGTACCGAGGGATAAGCTATCTGCCGGACGCCTGAAAATCCCCCTGCAGGTCTTTATTGATGATGTTGCACAAGAGAATATTGAATTGGTTTTCATAGGACCCTCATCATAAAAGGTGTCAGGTCTTTCATTTCTGTCCAACCCTGGTTATCAGCACTGTTATGTTTCGAAATGGCAAATTCAATCCATGGCCAACCGCAATAGTAGCTGGACTGTGCCTCGTTATCGGTGTGAATGGATTTATATTTTTCCTGGCCCAACGCAAACCTTACGAGCTGGTCACAAAGAATTATTATCAGAAAGCATTGCGGTATGAATCGATCATTCAGGCCCGGGAAGTTACACGGCGCAACGGCTGGAAACTGAAGCTTTCAATGATCCAGAATAATGGGGAGTCCCAATTATCCGTCAACATCTCGGATTTGAAAGACAAAAGCATAAAAGGATTGCAGGGCTCGGTGTCACTATTTCGCCCTTCCAACACGAAACTGGATCTTGAGATGGATCTCGTTGAAATCGACTCATCCCGTTATCAATCAGAATTTGTTAAATTAGAGCCGGGACCCTGGAAATTCACTTTTGTTTTCCGAGATGCAGAAAGCCAGATCGTTTTTTACCAGAAAATGCCCTTCACGATCCCTTAGTTCGCAAAAAATTGTACCCCTATCCAACACACATGAACTGCTACCATTGCCAGCTTCCTGTTCCAAGTTCAGCTGCGATTATTCTTGAAATAGACAGGAAATCCTATACTTTCTGCTGCCGGGGATGTTCTCTGGTATTTCAGATGATCAAAAACAGTAACCTCGATTCCTACTATCAGAAAAGAGAATTAACCGGGCTGGAAATCCCGGTTGAATTGTTGCCTGGAAAAGATTTCAGTCATTTTGATCGCCAGTCCATAACGGACCGATTTGTTTCCACTCAGGCGAATGGACACAGTGAATCCCGCTTATTGCTGGAAGGCGTCACTTGTGCCGCCTGTACCTGGTTGATAGAAACCTACCTTTCAAAGCAAAAAGGAATACAGCTGGCCGAGGTCAATTATAGTAATCATCGGGCCACAATCTCCTGGGACCCTGAAGAAATAAAATTTTCTGCTTTGTTCACTTTTCTGTCGGAAATTGGCTACCGGGCCTTGCCCTACGATCCTGCTGTTCAGGAGAGACAGCAGAAACAGCTGAAAAAGAGTATGCTGATCCGACTGGCTGTTGCGGGATTTTGTGCAGGAAATATTATGATGTTGAGTATTTCTCTTTATTCAGGATATTTCAGCGGCATGCAAACGGAGTTCAAACATTTTTTTCAATGGCTGTCCGCACTCCTGAGTCTACCCGCAGTTTTATACAGCGCTGGTCCATTCTGGTCAGGAGCTATTACCTCAATCAAGTCGAAGTACCCAAACATGGATCTCCTGATTTCACTGGGCATTGTGACCACTTTTTCCTATTCAGTGATGGCGCTGCTTGCAGATGGTGGAGAAACCTATTTTGATTCGTGTACCATGCTGATATTTATTCTGCTGATTGGAAGAACTCTCGAAAGTATGACCCGGTCTGGCGTCATGAATATTAAGGAACAATTATTACGGTTAACACCTCAATTCGTCGTTCGGCTCAATGAGGATGGCAGTGAAGCCACTGTCTCGGCAGATGAGTTGAAGATTACTGATCGTATACGCATAAAGCCGGGAGATAGTATACCTGTTGATGGACGCGTCTGTTATGGAAGTGGAGAAATTGATGAATCCGCCCTGACCGGCGAGAACCAGTGGCGCTTCGCTGGGACCAATGACACTGTTTTAAGCGGAACGATCAACCGCATGGGCTCGTTTGTGATGAAAGCTGACAAGGTGGGCCAGGATTCCGCCCTGCAACAAATCATCTCACTGGTCGATCAGGTAAACGACCGAAAAACCAACCTGCAGCGGATGGCTGACAAAATTGCCGCCAGATTTGTCTGGGTGGTTTTATTTCTCAGTCTGGCAACCTTTGTCTATTGGAATTGGATTGCCGCCAAACCATTGGATCTCTCACCCTGGCTGATTGCTGTCTCGGTTATCATCATCGCCTGCCCCTGTGCACTTGGACTGGCAACACCAATGACGATCATGGCGGCAACAGCCCTGGCATTTAAACGCCGTATCTTGATCAAGTCTGGAGAATTTTTTGAGCAGGCTGATAAAATCACCGATATCGCCTTTGATAAGACAGGGACTTTGACTAACGGTGAAATGCAGGTCGTCTGTTTGAACAGTGTGGGAAATTTACCGGAAAAGGAGTGGTTCTCTTTGGCGGTACAGCTCGAAAAGGCTTCGAATCATCCAATTGCCAGAGCAATTCGTGCGGCAGCTAAAACAAAACAAATCCCTGAATCCGAAACAAGAATCAAGGATTTTGTCCAACTTCCCGGCCAGGGTGTGAAAGGAACCCTGAAAAAACAGAAAATACGAGTTGGAAACGCCCGGTTTGTTAAACAAAGATACTCATCGAAACCCATCCTGAACGATGATGTGCATAAGAATTCAATCCTGGCTGTGCAAATCTTTGTCAGCATCGATAACATTCTGCAGGGAACCATCGATCTGCAGGACAGCTTGAAGTCGGAAGCGAAATGGCTAATTGATCAAATGAAAGAGAAAAAACTGGTCACCCATTTGCTTTCGGGGGATCTAGAGGAGCGGGTTTCATCTCTGAGCACGACACTGGGAATTGATCAGGCCCATGGTGAGATGTTTCCGGAAGAAAAACTTGAATACATACAAGCACTGCAGGCAAAAGGCAGAAATGTCATCATGGTAGGGGATGGATTGAATGATGCGCCGGCATTATCCAGTGCAGACATCGGCATTGCTGTCCATAATTCAACAGAACTTTCCATGGATGCCGCTGATGTTGTTTTTCTAAATTCAAACCTCAAAGATCTGGTTGCCTTTCTTTCCCTTTCTCTGAACTCAAAAAAGATGATTCAGCAGAACCTGATGCTGGCCTTACTATACAATGCCTGCACACTACCCCTGGCTATGCTCGGGCTGGTCACCCCTCTCTTATCAGCAATTTTTATGGCTTCCAGCTCACTTGTTGTGACCTTGAACCTTCTGCGGCTCAGGATTGATTAAGCCAACCAACGCTTGCGTCTGCGATAGTGCTTGGAGTCCCGAAAGCTTTTACGGGTTCCTTCCTTGGCCATGCCCAGGTAAAACTCCTTCACATCTTCATTATTTCTGAGCTCCTCACCCTCACCTTCCATGACCACACGTCCGTTTTCCAGAATATAACCGAAGGAGGAGTATGCCAGGGCGACATTGGTATTTTGTTCTGCCAGTAGGATGCTGACACCCTCTTTCTCGTTCAGGGATTTTACAATATGGAAAATCTCCTCAACCAGCATGGGTGCCAGACCCATAGAGGGTTCGTCCAACAGCATCAGCTTGGGATTGGCCATCAGACCCCGTCCCACAGCGGCCATCTGTTGCTCCCCGCCGGAAGTGTATCCAGCCAGCTGATTTCTGCGCTCGTTCAGCCTTGGGAAGTAGGCATATACTTTATCCAGGGATTGTTTGATAGCCGCCCGACCATCAGATCGCGTATAGGCCCCGGTCATCAGGTTTTCTTCAATCGTCAGGTGTTCAAAACAGTGACGCCCCTCCATGATTTGAATCACGCCTTTTTTAACCAGGTCAGGCGGATGGAATTTTTCAGTGTTCTGACCTTCAAACTCGATGGTTCCCTTGGTTGTTTCACCCCGTTCGGATTGTAACAGTTTGGAAATTGCCTTAAGCGTCGTGCTCTTCCCCGCGCCATTGGCCCCCAGCAGAGACACAATCCCTCCTGTGGGCACTTTCAGGGAGACCCCTTTTAAAACCAGAATCACGTGATCATAGATAACTTCAATATTGTTGACCGTTAAAATTGTTGAATTTTGACTACTCATAATATATTTACCATGGGAACGAGATCAAATTGGACAAATTCCAAAACGGTGAAGCCTTTAACAAACAGAAAATCATCAGGATTACAAAGCGAAGGGAAACCGGATTGAATCTCGATTTCCCCTGCTTATTGTCCCGGTGTCAATATAACGACGACACATTAACCACTCTTACATGCTGCAATTACGAGGTGTTATCTTTTTTTCCTTGGCGTATTTGGCCGCATCTGCTTCAACCATTGGCCGGACAATGGATTGATCAGACGAGATCCAATCGGAGATAAGGTTCCACTTTTTTCCGTCCCACTGAGAGAATTTAACGGCGCCGCCACCCTCATGATCGAAACAGGACACCTTCAACGGCGCCATAAATCCCGTAGCACCCATTGCTTTCAGGCGTTTTGCATCGACGTTCAGGTGCTCAAGCCCCCACTGCATTTCTTCACCGGAAAGCACCCTGTTACCGAATTTCGTCTGGGCAGTACGAATAGCTTCCACCATTACCAGAGAGGTCATCACGCCCCTGGCCCACATGACGTAGCCAATTCGTTTTTTATCCTTACCTTTGAAATCTCCTTTGCCTTTATCGTAAACATATTTCAAGATATCCTGCATAATCGGATAATCGGTTCCGCCAGGATGGAAACTTGAGGAGATATAACCCACTGCTGCTTTACCGGCTGGAATCGCATCGTCTTCGCCACCACTCCACCAGACACCTATAATTTTATTGGCAGGAAATCTGACCCGCGCTGCTTCCTTCAAAGCTGTCGGACTCATCACTCCCCAGCCCCTAAGGATAACCCAGTCGGGCTTGAGTTTGCGAATCTGAAGCCATTGCGATTTCTGCTCTACACCAGGATGAGGCACTTCCAGGTGAACAATTTTGAATCCGAACTTTTTAGCCTGGGCTTCCAGTACTGGTTTGGTTTCCCGTCCATACCCAGAGCCATGATGAAGGTTGACGATGGTTTGCCCTCTGAGTTTATGCATGCCACCAGAACGAAACCCCATGAACTTGATTTTGGCTGTGTTTTGACTCCAGTAATTGGTGATAATAGGGAAAACGTATGGAAACACTCGCCCATCGCTGGCGCCTGCCCTGCCATAACCCAAAGATATGATGGGTATTTTTGCTTTCGTTGCCCGATCAATCAATGCATACGTGACACCCGTGCTCAAGGGATTAAACGCAGTCGCCTTTTTGTCCCCTTGATTTTTAAGGCGCTCATAGCATTCAACACCACGAGGGGTCTTATACTCAAATTCACACTCTTCCCAGGACAGTTTAACACCATTAATCCCACCGTCCCTTTCATTGATCATCTGCAGCAAATCGGCCATGCCTGCCGAATAGGCCGATCCATTCGCCGCATAAGGCCCAATTCGATAACCCAGGATGGGAATGAACTGTGTTCCTTTTGGCGCAGCAATAGCTAAAGGAGCTAAGATTAAACTTCCCAGCACGCCGATAGCCAGTACTTTTCTTACCAATCTGTTCAAACTCTTCATTTCTCCTCCATTTTTTCGATTACGCTGATTCCAGTGCAAAAAATCGATAGTCGCGCTCAAGCGCTGACTACCACGGTTTGCTACGGTAACGCAGCAAAGTTGAATGGAACCGCCTGGTTCCACTGATCAAGCCCTTTCCGGAATTACTAATGAGGAAACGGCCACATACGAAGCTTTTCTTTGGTAATCTGCCACAATCTTGCTATCCCATGGGGTTCTACTATCAGGAAAAAAATGATCAGCCCTCCGAAAACCATCAGTTCCGTCACACCCAGAGTTTCCTGGGTAACAAGATCACCGAACACCGCATGTCCAGCCAGATTCATAAATATCGGCAGCAGCACAATAAAAGCCGCACCGATAAATGAGCCCAGAATACTACCAACGCCCCCAATAATAATCATGAACAGAATGGCAAGGGACCTGTTAAGATCAAACGAGACTGCTTCTACATTCCGCAAATACGCAAAAGCGAACAGGGCTCCAGCGACGCCTAAATAAAAGGAGCTAATAGCAAAAGCCAGCATCTTGGTCTTCAGCATCGGGATCCCGATCACTTCGGCCGCTACATCCATATCCCTGACAGCCATAAAATCCCGGCCGATTTTATTGCGCATCATGTTCTTGGCAGCCAGGGCCAGCACGGCGACTATAACCAGAACCAGATAGTATCTCCGTACACTGGTATCAATACCGAAACCCAGGATAACCATGTCCGGCGTTGAAATTGAACCGGAGGAATCGTAGTTGTACAACCAGCCCCAATGGGTAAACACCCATTCCGAGATAAACTGAGCTGCCAGTGTTGTCACCGCCAGGTAAAATCCTTTGATGCGGAGACTGGGCAGTCCGAAAAACATGCCGACTACTGCTGCCACGATTCCGCCAATAATAAAAGCACCCAGCAAAGGCAACCCGGGAATCCGAATTAACGCATTATAGGAAGCATAGGCGCCCACACCCATAAAGGCCGCCGCTCCCAATGACAATTGCCCGGCGTATCCTGTCAGGATATTCAATCCCAGGGCAGCCAGAGCAAATACCAGGAAAGGAATCAGGATTGCGCCGATCCAGTAGTCGTTTGCAACAAGAGGAACGATAAGAAAAGCAAACACAGCCAGGGTAAAAATCGCCCAGCGATCCTGTCGGATCGGAAAAATCGCCCGATCCGCTACATAATTGGTTTTAAATTGTCCTGTTTCTCGATAAAACATGCTTAGACCCTGTCAATGTGTACGTCACCGAACAGTCCGTTCGGAAGTATGAGTAGAAAAATCAAAGCGAGCAGGTAGGGGAAGAAATTTTCGATACCCCCGCCGACAAACGGTCCCAAATAGACTTCAGCCACTTTTTCACTGGCCCCGATAATCAAACCACCGACAACAGCTCCGGTAATTGAGGTGAATCCTCCCAGGATAATAACCGGAAATGCTTTAAGAATAAGGGTGATCAGGGCGAAGGAGATCCCGATGCGCGCCCCCCACATTAAACCGGCCACAATAGCGACGATCCCTGCCACGATCCAGACGGCGACCCAGACATGCCGCAGGGGGATACCCACGGACATGGCCCCCTGATGATCGTCAGCTACCGCTCTCAAGGCAAGCCCTACACGGGTTTTATTGAAAAAGACTGCCAGAACCGTTACCAGGACTGCTGCGACGACAGCCGCTACAATATCGAACTGGCTGATCATCACATCCATGACGAAAAAGGCATCATCCGGAATTCCCAGCTCAAGGTTATGGGCAACCGTCCCCCACAGAAACTGAGCAAATCCTTCCAGAAAATACGCCCAGCCAATGGTAACCATAAACAGGGTAATCAGAGGCTGATTGACCAGGGGACGCAGTACCACTCTTTCCACAATGAAGGCATGCGCCACCATCATTACCAGAATAATGACCAGTGCTAACCAGTAGTTTAACCCCATTTCCAGCAGACTGACGAAAGTCAGAGCAGCAAACAGAGCCATGGCACCCTGGGACATATTCAGGATACCAGATGCTTTAAATATCAGGACCAGGCCGAGAGCGACCAGGGAGTACATGACTCCTGTTAAAAGTCCGGCTATTAATACTTCGAAAAAGAATGTCATTGATTTTTCCTTTGGTAAATTCCAGTACACAAACCAAAAAATTTAAGATCTACACCTTTCAATAAAAAGGGAACTCAGGGATCGTACAAAATTTACTTGGTAACCCCCAGGTACGCTTCGATCACCTTCTGATTTCCAGCCACTTCTTTAGGTGTTCCGGATGCGATTTTTTCTCCGTAGTTCAAAACCACAATTCGATCGGAGATGTCCATTACAACCCCCATATCATGCTCTATCAATACGATCGTTATTCCCAGATCTTCATTGACATCCAGGATAAAGCGGCACATATCTTCCTTCTCTTCGACGTTCATACCGGACATGGGCTCGTCCAGCAACATCAAAATCGGTTCAGCAGCCAGGGCCCTGCCCAACTCCACCCGTTTCTGCATTCCGTAAGGCAGCCTGCCCACAGGGGTCTTGCGAATCGGTTGAATCCGGAGAAAGTCGATAATCTCTTCCACTTTTTCCCGGTTTTCAATCTCTTCTCTCTTAGATCTCCCCAGATAGAAGGCCTGTTCCAGAAAATTCGCCTTCATTTTCAGATTACGACCCGTCATGATATTATCGATAACGGTCATCCCGGGAAAAAGGGCGATATTCTGGAATGTACGGGCAATGCCCATTTCAGCTGTGTGATGGGTTTTCATCTGATGACGGGTCTCACCCTGAAATGTGACCTGCCCGACTTGTGGATGATAGACGCCGTTGATCACATTGAGCATGGAACTTTTCCCCGCGCCATTGGGACCAATAATCGCCAGGATCTCATTTTTTCTAACCTCGAAGCCGACATCAGAGATAGCCTGCACACCCCCAAAGGATAGGCTGATATTCTCGACTTTCAGGATTGCCTCACCGAATTGTCGTTTGTCGCCTGAAGTATTTATTTCGCTCATTTTGCCTCCTTGGCCACATTCGGTTCAATAATCTCTGTCTCCCAGATCTTCAAATCTGCCTGGATATTGCCGATTCTCCCATCTTCGAAACGAACCTCTGCCTCAAAGGAGCAGTGCTCCAAATCAGAAAACAAGGCGTCAATCAAAACCGGGTATTTTTCGTTGATGAATTTACGTCGGACCTTCCGTGTTCGAGTCAGTTCACCGTCATCTGCATCCAACTCTTTATGCAGCAGCAGAAAGCGTTTGATTTGTGAATGGCAGAGTTGCTCATCCTCTGAAAGATCTCTGTTCGTTTTTTCAACACACTCTTTGATCAACTCGTAGACCTGTTGGTGGGCTGCCAGGCTCGGGTATCCGGAATATGAGATATTCCGTCGTTCCGCCCAGTCGCCGACCGCGTTCATATCAATACTGATAAAGGCCGTGGCATAGTCTCTGCCATCTCCGAAGCAAACCACTTCTTTGATATAAGGAAAGAATTTCAACTTGTTCTCGATATATTTCGGGGCATATATCGCTCCATTCTTCATCTTCCCCACATCTTTGACCCGGTCGATGATTTTGAGGTGTCCCTCCGGTGTGAAGAATCCGGCGTCGCCAGTCATGACCCAGCCGTCTTCGGTTTTGGTATCCGCAGTGGATTCTGGATTCTTATAGTAAGAGTGAAAAACCCCTGGACTGCGGTAGATAACCTCGCCTTTGTCCGTCACCTTAACTTCAACACCCTCGGGCGCCGGGACACCAACCGTATCGGCATACACCTGGCCATCAGGTTGAGAACAGATAAACACGTAGGCTTCAGTTTGACCATACAGCTGCTTGATGTTTATACCGAGGGAGCGGAAGAAATCAAAAAGGTCTGGTCCAATCGCCTCACCGGCCGTATAGGCCAGACGTATCCGGCTGAAACCAAGGTTATTCTTCAGCGGACCATAAATCAGAATCCAACCTAAAGCATACAAAAGGCGCTCTTTCAGCGAAACCGACTCTTTATTCAGGATCTTAATCCCTGAGCGTTTAGCCACGCCTAAAAAATAGTGAAACAGTTTTTGAAGCAGCCAGGGTGCATCCTCCATCCGGATCATAATCTGAGTTAAGAGAGTTTCCCAAATCGCCGGAGGAGCGAAATAATAGGTGGGTCCTATTTCCCGCAAATCGGTCAGGACTGTCTCCTGGCTTTCCGGGCAATTAACACAATATCCGGAAACATAAGACTGGGCAAAGGAAAACAGGTTGTCCCCCACCCAACCCATCGGCAGGTAGGAAACAATCTCGTCATCAGCTGTAATCTTATCGAAATTCAGACTACTCCGGGAGATAATGACAATGTTATCGTGGGTAATCACCACCCCCTTCGGCTTGCCTGTCGTACCTGAAGTAAACAGAAAAATGCCAACATCAGCACCGGACCCCTTGTCCACTTCCTGCATGAAATAATCAGGGTTCTGGCTGTCAAACTGCTTCCCGGCCTCAATAATCGCCTCATAGTCATTTAAGTAGGATTGTTCATAATTGTACAACCCTTTGGTATCATCATAGATTACTTCTTCCAACAGCGGACACTGGTCAAAAATATCGACCATCTTATCAACCTGCTCCTGATCTTCGACCAGAGCGAAGCGGACGTCTGCATCCTGGATGATAATTGCCATTTCATCGGCCACCGAGTCCTGGTATAGTGGGACCGGTATTCCACCCAGGCTTTGAGCTGCCGCCATCCCCCAGTACAACCGGGCTCGATTATCGCCGATGATGGCTATTTTATCATTTCTGGCAAATCCTTTGGCTGCCAATCCACAAGCCAGCATTCTGACTTCTGCCGCCATTTCACTCCAGGACCAGGATTGCCAAATCCCCAGATCCTTTTCCCGCATGGCAATCTTGTCCTTCATGACCCTTGCATTATCAAGCAATATCTTGGGCATGGTATCGGGCATGTTGCTATTTGTACTGGGACCACTTTCAGAGACAGTCTCAGGCATACATTTCCTCCGCTTGTTTTCGCTCTGCTAAATTAGTTGATGTTGGAAAAGTTAATTTTCAATTACAATCTATTACCTAAAGATCACAAGGTTAGACTTATTTCAAATCAACACATTGCATTCCTACACAAGTTTTAGTCAAAATGCAATTATTTTTTAGAAAATATTTAAGTTACGAAAACAGCGAGTACCATCCCAACATCTCTAGAGGGTTTATACAAAAGGATGCGCATCATAGTCATCTATTAGACTGACAGATGACTGCAAGGCGGGGGGAAGTTCGCAAACCTTGTGGAGAAATCTGAAAATCATACTGGTTCGTATCTTGTCTAAACTAACCATGCACCCCTTCTTGAATACAACTGGCTGGAGCCACGCCTCCGACAGTGCTTGAGGTAAATTAAGCGACGGCCTTGAATTGCGAGCTGGCGCAGCAAGAACGAAAGTAGTATCGACCGGAAAACAATCCAGCTGATTTCAGTTGACAGAGTGTTCTTCTATATAGAAACTGTTCTTACAAACAGAAACACCCGTATGGGGAGAATCCCTGCATTTTTCTTACGATAAGGACTTACCCAACCATTTGATAGGGTTGAGCAAGTGCAAATTTCTCAATTGTCAATTTGGAGTAGATAGATGACCCCTAAAAAAATATTCTTGACTGAAGACGAGATGCCTCGGCAATGGTATAACATCCTGGCTGATATCAAAATGAACCCCCCACTCGGTCCGGACGGAAACCCGATTGGACCGGAAGCACTTGCAGCTATCCTTCCCATGCCCCTGATCGAGCAGGAGGTCAGCTCCGAACGGTGGATCGACATACCGGAAGAGGTTCTGGCGGCATTGAATATCTGGCGACCCTCCCCACTCGTCAGGGCGACTGAGCTTGAGAAGGCGCTGGGGACACCGGCCAAGATCTATTTTAAAAATGAAAGTCTCAGCCCTCCGGGGAGTCATAAACCCAACACGGCGATTCCCCAGGCCTATTACAACAAGATAGCCGGAACCAAAAGAATCACCACGGAAACCGGTGCCGGGCAGTGGGGCAGTGCGCTCTCCTTTGCCTGCAACCATTTTGGACTGGAGTGCCTGGTTTATATGGTACGGGTCAGTTTTGATCAGAAGCCGTACCGCAAATCGATGATGCAAGCCTGGAACGGCAATTGTATAGCCAGCCCGTCAACAGAGACACAAGCGGGTCGTGATGCGCTTGCCAGGGATCCCAACACCCCGGGAAGTCTCGGGATTGCTATCAGTGAAGCCATTGAAGCTGCGGTCAGCGATCCCTCCGGCACGACCAAGTACTCACTGGGCAGCGTTCTGAACCATGTCATGCTGCACCAGACGATTATCGGGCTGGAAGCCAAGAAACAGTTTGAAAAAATCGACGCATACCCTGATATCGTCATCGGCTGTGCAGGTGGAGGCAGCAATTTCGCGGGAATCGCCTTTCCGTTTGTGCACGACAAAATCAATGGCAAACAGGTGGAGATCTATCCGGTTGAACCGGCCGCATGCCCAACCCTGACCAAGGCGCCCTTTGTCTATGACCACGGTGACACACAAAAATATACACCTTTGCTGCCTATGCACAGTCTTGGTCATGCGTTTGTGCCACCGCCGTTTCATGCAGGTGGCCTGAGATATCACGGCATGGCACCAACCGTCAGCCAACTGGTTTCTGAAGGATTGATCAACCCAAAATCGGTCACACAACTGCAGGCCTACAAGGCCGGAGTTTTGCTGGCCCGTACAGAGGGAATCATTCCAGCCCCTGAGACTAACCATGCCCTGGCGTGTGTCATCGATGAAGCCAATAAAGCCAAAGAGGAAGGGAAAGAGAAAACAATCCTCTTTAACTGGAGTGGACACGGGTTGATCGATCTGATGGCCTATGATCGCTATTTTGCCGGGGATCTAAAGGATTTTGAACTGTCCGATGCGGAGATGGTGGAATCAGAAAAGATTTTTGAATCGTTTCCCAAGCCTGAGCTGTTAAAAAGCACCTAAGTCATGAATTCAAACAGAGATCAGCTGGAAAGGCGTTGCCCGAGACTGGGTGGATCGGTATCTTTTCATTATTGCAAAACCTGTAGTGATGATGATCTGCCCTGCTGGAAAATTTCCGACTGCTGGTGGGAGTCTTTTGATGTGATGTCCTATCTCAGGGCGAATCTGACAGAGGATCAGCTCCAGCGACTATTGGAGAAAAGAGCTCAGCCCCAACCCAAGATCAGCTCTCTGCTTGAGCTGATCGAAAAGGCTCGCAACAATACGTGACAGGGAAATTATAGCAGCAGTTCCCTGTCGCTGATCCTCCACAGAGTGACCCAGGGAAATCCTGTATCAGATAACAACATCCTAATAAGGCGCCATGGAAAACCGGATACATACTCACAATTATATTAACCAGAAGCTTTGTGGCACACCCCTGGAAGTTAAAGAAGGGAGTAGTCGGGTCTCGTTGACGACAACTTCAGATATGGCAGTTGACGATCACGACCTGGTTCATGGCGGTTTTATCTTTGGGCTGGCTGATTTTGCGGCCATGATAGCGGTTAATGATCCCAACGTCGTGTTGGGCTCTGCAGAAGTGAAATTTCAAAAGCCGGTCAAAGTAGGAGAAACCGTAATTGCCGTTGCTGAAGGAGGATATGGAGAAGGGAAAAAACGTCCTGTCCAGGTCTCCGTCAAGCGGGACACAGAGACTGTTTTCGAGGGGACTTTCATCTGTTTTGTTCTGGATCGGCACGTTCTGGGGGATTGACAGGTTCTGTTGATTCAGCTCGCCTGCAACACACCTTTTACTCGTCAATGATTGTGAATTCAATACTGCGATTGGTATTAGCTTCCTCAACATCCTCCTGAATCTGTTGTACTTCGTCATTGACCTCTTCAATCAATTCATCAATGTCTTGTTCATCAACTTCCTCAAGCTCTTCGACATCTTCCGATTTTAGTTCCTTCCCTTGACCCGCTTCTGCATCTGCCGCCTCGCTTTCATCACCAAATTCGACCTGCTCAAAGGATTCAGAATCTTCAGACTCAATAATTTTTTGCTGGATTTCAGGAGGGACATCAACTGGCACGGTGGGTGGCCGGTTCGCTCGAATTTTCGAAGCTTGATTGGGGCTGACCTTCACCTCGATATCCGGCGCAGATAAACTGGCCAGACTGACGATTCCCGACAGCGTCAACAGGTTGGTATTACCGTTCAATACACCCACTACAAACTCGGTTCCCTTAACGCCGATCACTGCATTGGCGGTTCGCAGTCTGAACCGACGACGTTGTTTCTTTACCATCTTAACCGGCTTACTCACCAGAAAACGGGCCTTGCCTGTCGGCATGGCCACTTCGCTTTTTTCCTGACTGATACCTGTCACAGTAAAAAAGGTATTGGCGAACAGTTCAATGGTATCGGATTGATCTGTGATCTGGATGATGACGCGGGTTTTCAAACCGGTTTGTAACTCATCCCCGTTTTCAACCGGAATGCTGATGCCAGGATCGGTGTAGATAGTGTCCATCTGGCTTCGCCGCAGCTTAAGCAATCCTGTTTGGATTGTCAACGTTCCCACCTGCTCAGCAAAAAGAACTGTGGTATAGAGTAACACCAGGGACAGACTAAAAATGAATTTAAGGGTTTTCATTATGAATTCTCCTGCATTCAAGACCATCAATCATTTAAACCGTGCCCGATTTAGAACAGGTATGTCAAAGCAAGGGTTGTAACAGTTGCACTAAAATTAGAGGTGCTGACATTCGACGTCTGCTTTTGTGATTTCCATGTCAATGAAAGCTGTTTAGGGTCGGCTCAAAAATTACTCAAGTGATTCCCATTTGTGTCAAGGAATCACGTTGCTGTGGCATTGTGTCAGCAAAATGTCCGGTCTTTATGGAACTTTTGCGGACAACTTATGCCAAGTTATTTTTGTACGATCCCTTAATTTCAAAAAAACAGTGGTATGTCAACTGATTTCTCAACATCAAGCTATCCAGTCCGGGCACTTGCAGATTTTAAAAACAAAAACAAGTTCAGAAAACAGAGAGAGTAGAAGACGTGCCGGAAAACAGGAATTAATGTCTGCCAGGGGAGTGTAGATGAGCTACAAAAGCGCGTTAAGAATGGATCAGGAGTTGCGACCGTTAAGTTCGTCCTGAAAGGTGAAAATCCGTTCGATTTTTTCAGATAGAACTTTAGCGTCGTAAGGCTTTGTCATGAAATTGCTGATTCCGGCTTTGATAGCCTCCATGATATTATCCTGGTTGTCATCGCCCGTCACCAGCAGAAAAGGTATGTTCTCAAGGGATTTCTCGGCACGCATGGCTTTCAGAAGGTCAATGCCTGACATTTTAGGCATATTCCAGTCGGCAACCACCAATTCGAATGGCTCCTTCTTAAGCTCCTCCAAGGCCGTCGTTCCATCATCGGCGACAGAGACTTGCATAAACCCAAGATTCTGAAATACTTTTTTTGCCGCCAACCTTATTCCGATGGAGTCATCCACAACTAAAATCCTGATATCTTTATTAACAGCCATTTCTACTCAAATGCTTAGGGATCGTTCATGAATAACTTCACATATTCTATTTGCATAAGGGTTGGCTCAAAAATTACTTGGCCTTTTGTCTGCAGAATGTCCAATCTTTACGGGACTTTTGCGGACAGATTATGCCAAGTTATTTTTGTACGATCCCTAAGTCCCCAAAGCACTGGACATTTTGCAAACAGAATGTGACAGCAACGTGTTTCCTTTTCATGAATGGGAAACACTTGACTAATTTATGAGCCGACCCTTAATTGATTCACAATCTGGATAACCAACAGATTTTACAGACAATTAACTGCTGTTCAGTGCCGGGTATTGTTCGGTGGTTATCCTCAGTTACCGGAAAAATTGAACCCATTATTCCATTTCCAACTGTCTTTATCAATATCAATTTATAACCACCTAATATAACAGATAAATACCGTATAGGTCAAAGAATGGATTTGTCTTCATCCTTCAGAACTGATGGATCGAATGATTTCAGCATATGCATCCTCTGCCAGTCTTTTCATCTCCTCATCCGTTCGATCCTGAATCGGATGGGGCACATAAACAGCAGCCGGGTTAAACCCGAGAGCCACGGATTGGGCATGGGCAGCATCGACAAATTCGTCCGACGCAATAAACACACTGGGAATCCCCCTGTTTTCCAGCGCCATGATATCATGCACACTGCATGATGTGCAGGAACCTCAGTCGGCCAGGGCTTCAACCACTACCTGACATTCCATCACAATCTGCTGGTAGAGCTCAAGTGGCGCAACCCTGGCAAAGGTCGGTTTTTTGTAGTGTCGAATTGACAATCCCTCAGCCGCCATCAATTCGCCCAAACGGTTAATAAAAACCTCCCCCCGGGCCTTTGAAATATCCAGCAGGCCTATGGTCTTGCCGCTTAAATTCTCCGGGCGGGGTAACAGTTCCCGTTCCGCTGGTGACAGTTCCGCTGTCGGGTCAAGTAGTACTGCATTCTCTTTCATTATTCAATCTCCTTAGTCACAGTCTGACTGCCTGTTGCTCCGCTGGCAACCCAGCCGCTGATAACAGCTGAGAACTTACCTGCGGGGCCACCGGCGTGAACAATCATCAGTCCGTCTGTTTTGAATTTCGGAATCTGTGGATCAGCTGCAAACGATTCTGGCAGGCCCTCTGCGATACCATCTGCTCCCCTCACGGCTTGCCGCCCCGACATCTGTAAAAGGCTGTGTAGCTCATCGAGAAGTCGTTGTTTCGACCAGCCGGCTGCCTTGAAAACGGATACATGTTCCGGACAAACGACAACCACCGCATCAGCGGCCATACTGATTTTTGGATGAACCACCGTCGCAAGGCATCCGGCCATCGAACGAGCCAGGGATTCAGGGGTTCGGGAGAGCTGGTCAAATATTTCGTGAACACCGTGCCCGGGAAATAGAGTCACCGTGGAAGTATCAGGTGCATATCCTTTCTGAACGGACAAAGATTCCCAGGGTGAATTCTCTTCATCTTCGGCGAAGCAGAACGTAAATTTACCGGGGCTGCCCAGTGTCGCGCGATCCACCCCACCGGGCACACCACCGCCGATATTTCTGATCACCAGTTGTAGTGCTCTGCCTATGGTTGCGTTTGCCCTGTTACCTTGCCCAAGCGCATTAACACCTGAATTCATCTGAATCGCCTGGCGGATCGGGCCATTGACGATCACCACCGGACTCGAAAAATAGGTCGTCGCCAGGAGCCCGTGCATACAGAACTCATCCAGACAGGCAGCTTCAACTGTAGCAAGCACAACAGGCAAGTACTCCGGTTTACAACCTGCCATCACTGCATTGATGGCCACTTTCTCGACACTGCAGGCGACATTGTTTGGTGGAATCACACCAACGATCTCATCCGGTTGCCGCCGGGTACCCTGTAGCATGGAAACCACCCGTTGTGGTGTGGGTGGAATCACCGGCAATCCATCTGTCCACCCTTTTTCGAAACAGGTTTCCATTTCATCGACCATCGTCGCCACTTCAATTCGCCTGGCTGCCAATTTTACAGCGCCAAACTGCAGCGCCAGCTCCTCCGTTTTGCCAGGTTCCATATTCAGAGCGCCACATCCTGGACGGTACCCGGGCAGATCGGCGCCCAATTCATTCAATCCGGTCAACGCTTGCCACTCTTCCCTGTGCCAACCCGCCAGTCTTGCAACCTCTTTATTTTCCCGGGTTAGAATGAGTGTGGGTACGGTTTCAATGCGCTGGTGAAATGAATATTCAAGATTCACATCATCAATGATCCTCGCGAAGCCTGTAGGAAACAATGGATCATCCTGGGAATATACTGTCAGAGGAAGCCCTGCGTCTGACATCCGTTGAATCAGCGGTTCTATCAGGACACAGGTCGGACAGGCTTTTTTAAGAAACAGCGAGAACCCTTCCGGTAGTCGTTTCATGATCAATCTCATTAACCGTTATGTTATAAGACCCCCCCCAAAAAAAAAGGCAGGTAGTTCTTCACACCCCATCTAATACAGAAAGAAGACCTGTCTTGAATCTACAACCCGGTTTGCGGCGCGTTGTTTCATGCTCCTGGAATTTACCACCCATGTCAACCGAAAACAGGCTCCCGCAAGCATCCTGGCAGGGACCACAACAAATGTCCGGGCAAAAATACCGTATCGTCCTTCTCTGCAACCTTTTGACACGGACCTGCAAAATGAGTTTTCAAGATCCGATAATCAGCCCCTGGATAATAGCCAGTGAAGCAGCAAATATAATTACGCTGGCAATGAGGTAGTTGAGTTTTCTGAGAGAAAGAGAGTAAGCGATGCGGGCTCCGGAGATCGTACCTATCATGGAGAACAGGACCAGCAGTAAAATCAGAATAATTTTCTGCCTGTCGATGTTATGGGCTGCAGGAATTTGAAAAAAGATCCCGGTCCCGGCAATCAACGTTGAAATCAGGGAGATCAGCATGGCAGTACCTGTCGCCTTAAGTGTGGGATATGCCCGGCAGAACATCAGAAAAATTGAATACATCATCCCACCGCCTATTCCAAACAGACCGCTTTGAAGGCCGGTTGAAAACACACCAGGAAAGAGAAGAGTGGCTCGACTGAACCATTTATGGCCGCCAGAAACTGGTAAAACAGATACAACGGGATCCTTTACGGATGCATGACTGTCTGCTTCCAGCCGCCCCTGTTTAATCCCCCGCCGGACAAAGCCCAGTCCAAACAGAAAGGTCGCAAATGCTGAGGGGCTTTTAAACAGTTCTTTATTCTCAGGGATAAACATCGTTCCCAGATAGACCCCCAGAATAACAACAGCGGATGCAAAGAGGGACAATCTGAGACCCTGTTTAAGATCCAGTTGCTGATTCTGGCCTGCGATAACCGTCATGATCAATGCGTTTCCACAGTCAATCGACAGACTGATGAAGAGGGTCAGATACAGATCAAACCCAAAAAGCACAAACAACACAGGTACCATCAGGAACCAGGCAGTCACGCCAATGGCGCTGGCACCAATACCAATCACAAAAGCTAATGGAACTAAAACAACCAGTAAAAAGAGAGACATGATTTTTTAAGATAGGACGGTATGGATAGTGGGCGGTTCATTTATTCCGATTTCAAATAACAGATCGTTGATTTTTTTCTGCAGTTGGGCAGCTGGTTCCGCAACCGGTTTGAAACGGCAGCGCTCGCCCAATAATATCTTAACCAGTTTCCGCGCTTTCTCCAGTCTCTGCTTCGCAATTTTGTTGTCAACCAGGTGGACCGCCTCGACCGCAACCCAGATGGCTTTGAGTAGCGGATCTACTTCAAACATCTTGATCAGGAAAGCGTTTTCAAGATGGTCGTTGATGATCTTGTTTGAACGAATAAAGAGATTGTCAGCCAGATCCGTGGCAAGTTTCAAATTACCACTGGCGAGAGCGACTTTGAAATCAAATATACTGCCTGTGTTCAAGATCATCTGTTTTTGTAAAACAAGATCCCGTGACAGATCAGGAACGGCCTTCAGTATATCATGAACCAGATTTCTGAGGATGGGGATTTTACTGAAGAAGACATTCAGGGTCAGGACAATCAAAACAATATGGCCTGCCTTTTTTCCGGGGGAGATCACTCGATCTACCCTGTTTTTGCTAAATGCCTCACATGCCTTCAGCAGTTCCAGTTTGGTTATGTTTCCTGAAATGAATGCGGAGCCTTTTAATTTGTAATTCAGTGTGGCCAGGGCTCTCATATTATTTTTGATATCGACCAGCCATGGAACCTTCGCAATTTTGGGGTAGAGCTTTTCAGAGGAGAGCCGAACCTCTGCATCCCTGTGCTGAACACCCATATTGTATTCTCGAACAAACCTTTCCCTGATCAACTCAAGATAAGCGAGATAAATATTAATGAACCAGTTCACGTTGAAAATACTCAACCCCCCATTGTGCAGAGCCTTAGCCATTCTGATCAGTGCCCCTCCCAGAACATCGATCTTTGGCTCCATAATTCCACCCTGGGTCATATCATTGTATATCTGGATGGATTTGAGAGCGTGCAGATCGGGAGATTGGGGAAACTTTTTCAGATAGCGGACAATTTTTTTGCGGCTGTTGTCATAGTTTTCACGCTCCGAGAATTTGTGCACCGATTCCCTGATCTCACTCAGATCAGGCAGATCCTTGAGCTTGCGGGCTTGTCTTCTCCCAGAGCGGTCATAGTAGATCTTTTTGCCTAGAAAATGTGGAGAATCCGGAAACATATCAATCAGATATTCAGTTTCATTGCCTCCCTTGAAAATTCCATTTGCAGCAATCTGATCTTTTTTTTGCGCCATAATTTTTTTCTATTCCGAACCGGCAGACATCTGTTTCGCACAAATCCCGGCCTGCAATAATTTGCTTTTAGGGATCGTTCATAAATAAGTTCACATAATTTATTTGCAAAAGTCCCCAAAGCACTGGACATTTTGCAAACAGAATGTGAACTAATTTATGAGCCGACCCTTACTTCAATGAACCCCGTCATCTCTGCTGGATTGGATTCATTTAATCATTCGAATGCCTGTTTAATTCCGGAATATTTCTTGCCCTTCTGAACATTATTACAAATAATATTTTATGCCTTGAAACCCTTATTAACAATACCTTTTGCCATTAATCAGGGCAAATAATTGACCGAGCCCCCTTTTTTTTGACACTAATTGACGATACTTATCCGATGCATTAAATTATCGAATAAATCGACAATTAAATCACAACTTCGTTGACAGATCTTCTAATCCAGAACCGGGTTTCAAATCAATGGATGCCAGTCTCAAATCCTTTTTAACATTCAGAGTCGAACGTCTGAAAGAGATCTCTCTGGAAATTGCAGAGAAGAGACAGGCCCATCTGGTTTCTGAAATCTGTGATGAGATGGCCCGCTTCTGCATCAACCGGCCTGACACACCCTTTTTCAATAAGGCAGAAGGAACCAAATTGATTCGGAAAGATTTGAAATACTTTTTTCCGGCAACATTTGGATTTGACCTGCGGAAATACACCACCGGTTCAAACCTGGATTTCAAACACAAGAAATACCTGGCACACAAAGATCGCCTCTCAAAGCAGACCCCCATTCTGCTCGCCCTGTCTCGACTGATCATCATGATCATGACCTATGATCTGCTGACGGTGGAAATCGACGAGAGCCTGGACGTCGATGATGTGATCATTGAAAAAGCCAACGCTCAGAATGATAAATTCTTGAGTCTGTTGACCGACTATCTGACACAAATTCTGGATATCCCGCCCCATGCCCAGAAGCTGCACCTCTCCAAGGGGAACATTCACAGGAAGATTCAGGCCCAAACCAAGCGGGACAATCATGCCACGATACTCAGCTGGATTGAAGCCGGAACCGTCCCCCTGAACATCAACAAGCTGGACAAACTGTTCGAAACTATTTGCCGCAGTAAAAACCCGCAAATCACTATTCCATCGCTGGCCCTGGACAGTGGGAACCGGATTATCATCAACCTGGCCAAGCTGCAGCGGCATCCAGCTCCAGACCAAACACTGCTGAAGACGGTTCGCTTCCGGTATCATCTCACGAGCTATCTCTATGCAGCTTCCTATTACCGTCAACCCCGCGAAAAACGGGATGTCCTCTTGAAGAAAGTGTCCAACACCCTGCAAGACCTGCCCGATCTGCCAAAAGAGAGAATTGCGGATTTAGCAGATTTCCTGATCGGCGACCGTTCCAAAAAACTACAGCGCAAGGTGGGCTTTCACTTCGATCCTCTACCGGATAAAAGCGCAATTGATTGGCAGCAATGGGAACGGGAGTCCGTTTTTCTGGGGGAAAAACCGGACAATCCTAAAATATCCCCCCAACACATCGAACTGCCCCAAGAGATCAAAAAATCGCTCAAGAAACCTGTCTGCATCATGTTGGATGTATCGGCTTCCATGTCCGACTGCCTGGATATCGCCATGAAATCGCTGGGAAACCTCTTTGCAAAACTGAATCGGCACCCCATAAACATTGTCCTCTTTTCTTCCTGTGCCGGTGTGCTGAACAAAGGAATTCCTGTGGTCAGCAGGGGATTACCATTAAGCCAGGAAATCCCCTGGTTGTTTAAAATGGTGGATGCCACCCGCAAAGGTCTCTTTCTCGGTGGCACAACCTCCATTGGAAACGGGATCCTCCTTGGCAAAGCAATCGCCTTGGGCATGGCTGAAAAAATGAAAAAGCATAAACACTGGATGCAAGAGAATGCCATAGCGTGCCACTGCATTCTCATTTCAGACAATCTCCACAACACACCGCGAGACATTACCGAAACAAATGCGACTGGAAACTATTTGCTGGACAGCCCGGAAAACGTCATTGAACACACCATTCTCTCAGGTTGCAGCATCCACAATCTGATCTGCTGCTCGCCCACTAGCAAAATTGATCGGATCGTTTATAAAATGCAGGTGATCCGCTACCTCGAAATTTTGACCCATGACTACTTTCAGTTGGACAGTCCTGGAATTCCTACTGCCAGAGCTATTGAAAAGGACCTTGTCATGACCGTTTTAAGCAATAAACCCAAAACCATCCTGTTCCAATATCGGAATGACGAGGACAGCTTTTCTCTTGTTAACTCCTGGGCTAAATCCCCAGTGCAGGATAAAAAGATGCAAGCTATTGCAGGTTTTGTGGTGTTCCTGCGTAAAAAATTAAGACAAAACGAAAGGACATATGATGCGCTCGATTTTATTGGCCGTGAATTTGGCCTGGAACCCCAACACTTTCTGCAGAACACCATCAACATGGACAAAGTATTCAAAATCTTTCAACTGACACAAAAAGACAGTGAAGTGGTTCTCGAAGATCTGGATTTGAGCATTATTGACGCCAGCCCACTACAGATTTTCGAGATCAGCCATTGTATCGCCGAGACACAGCGACGGATTGTTCCTTTTTCCACGACGCCCGTAATCACTAAAATGAATGACCAGATGGATAGAAGGAAGGCTTTCGACAATGAGCTCTATTTTGGTCTCAAAAACCTGGAGAGGTTAGACAGCGGTGCTGAAACCATTGTGCGGCAAATTGAGGCCATGGCGTAACCATTTTTTCCTCGCTGAAAGATTTTGTTTACAAACAAGCGGATACTGTATAAACAATGTTTAATACGAACACTTTACATTTAAAAACGCTTAGTCAGAAATGACATGAGAGATCCGATTTCCCAACCCTTTGCTGGAGGCATCAGAAATGACACTAAAACCATGGCCGACTCCACACTGGCCCGAAGGCGTTCCCCGAGAAGTATCCGGATATGAGAAACCTGTTTTCTCCCTTCTGGATGAAACCGCAAAAAAATATCCGAATAACGTCTACACGATCTTTAGCGACGGCAAACGCACATTCGCCCAGGTGAAGAATACTGCGGATCGGGTGGCCAATTTTCTAGCCTCGAAAGGGATCAAGAAGGGGGATCGCGTCGCGATTTTTCTGCCTAATCTTCCCCAATACCCTGCGATCTATTTTGGCATTCTCAAGGCCGGCGCCGTCTGTGTAACCTGTAATCCCCTCTATACTGCTGATGAACTGAACTACCAGCTGAACGACGCCGGTGCCAAGGCTGTTTTTGTGATGGACCACCCCGAGTTCTATGAAACCAGCCTCAAGGCCATCAAAAACACCGAAATCGAAACTGTGGTCGTTTGCAACATCAAATCCTACCTGCCGGCTTTCAAAGGATTCCTGGGTGGGCTACTGGGGAAAATCCCCAAGGCTGAACAACATGAACCGGGTCATCTGATGTTCGATGATGTTGTTGCCGCAGCCAGGCCTGAACCTCCAGACGTGCAAATTGATCCACATGAAGACCTGGCATTGATCATCTATACCGGTGGCACCACTGGTGTCCCCAAAGGCGCCGCCCTCAAACATGCCAGTTTCACCCATAATGTTGAAGCCGTCTCCAAATGGATGAGCTTTCCCCATGAACCGGGGGCGGCACCAGAGCCTCTGAGAGGTGGCGGGTTTCATTGTTTTCTGGGAGTACTTCCATGGTATCACAGTTTCGGAATGACGGTGGTGATGCTGGCCTCCTGCGCGACAGCCAGTCGGCTGATCTGTATTCCCAATCCCAGAGATGGCGACCCACCTTTTACCGGAGTACTGGAAGCGGTCCAGAAGTACCGGGCAACACTCGTTATTGCGGTACCCACTATCTACGTGGCCTTTACCAATCATCCACTGCTGGATAAATTCGATCTCACCTCAATGCTGGCCTGTGGATCGGGTGGCGCTCCGATGCCCGTGCAAGCCGCCAAGAAGTTTGAAGAGAAAACCGGGGCCATTATTTTCGAAGGTTATGGCCTCAGTGAAACAGCACCCATCGCCGCTCTCAACCCAACCAGCCTCGAAAAAAGAAAGATGGGATCCATCGGTTTTCCGGTGCCCAGTACAGACATCAAGATTGTCGATCAGGAAACCGGCCTGATAGAGCTACCTCAGGGAGAAGACGGAGAAATCGCTATCAACGGCCCCCAAGTGATGGTGGGCTATTGGAACAGGCCTGAAGCAAATGCAGAGGTGTTCCGGGAAATCGACGGCAGACGTTTCTTCCTCACCGGTGATATCGGTAATATTGATGACGAGGGCTACATTACCATCACCGATCGCAAGAAGGATCTGATCCTGGTGGGTGGATTCAATTGCTATCCAAGAGAGGTGGAAGAGGTGCTTTATGGCCATGAAGCAGTCGAAAACGCTGCTGTGGTGGGAATCCCCGACGAAAAAAGTGGTGAATCGGTCAAAGCATTCGTACAACTCGTGCAAGGCAAATCCGCCACCGAAAAGGAACTGCTCGAGTTTTGCAAAGAGCGCCTCGCTGGTTATAAAAGGCCGCGCACCATAGAGTTTCGGGATGAACTGCCCGTTTCTGTAGTAGGAAAGGTTCTGCGACGCGTTCTACGGGATGAGGTGCTCAATAAGTAAGCAAACCGAGCAATTCGAGATTGTAGACGTAGACGTCGCCAATCTCGAATTCGTAACAATCGTTGCTTGATCGGAATTGAATCGAGAGGTGGTCTTTACAGAAGGGGTCTAATAATGCGACAACTTTTTCCCGAAAGGGATTTTGAGTTTCGTCATCCGCTTCCGCAGCGTGGAAGGATTGATATTGAGAATTCTGGCCGCGCCCTTTTCACCCTCGATGCGTCCATGACATAAATCCAGGACATGCTGAATGTGTTTTGCCGTCACTACATCAAGGGGAGGGATATCTTCCAGAGCCAAATCCACCTGTAAATCATTTTTTACTAAACTCTCATTGATCTCCTTAAAATAGAGCAGACTCCCCCGATCTAAAATCAAGGACCGTTCAACAGCGTTTTCCAGTTCCCGGATATTCCCCGGCCAGTGATAGGCCGTGAGTCTGTCAATAACGCCTGGAGCAGGAAAAGGAGCCTGCAGCCGTTTCATCTCCCTGGATTTCTTTTGGATAAAATGATTTACCAGCTCCGAGATATCGTTTTTTCGTTCTCGTAAAGGCGGAATCGTAATGGGAAAAACTCTGAGCCTGAAAAACAGGTCTGCACGAAACTTGTTCTGTGCCATCATCTCTTCAAGATCCCTATGGGTTGCGGCAATGATCCGGATATTCACCCGAATCGTCTGGGTTCCCCCAACCCGGTCGATCTCTCTTTCCTGAAGGACTCGCAAGAGCCTGATCTGTGCTTCCGGTGTCAACTCCCCAATCTCATCCAGGAAAAGCGTTCCCCCATGGGCACGTTCAATGCGCCCCCGTTTTTGGGAGACAGCCCCGGTAAATGCGCCCTTTTCATATCCGAACAGTTCGCTGTCGATCAAGGTGGCAGGAATGGCCCCGCAATTCACGCGAATAAAAGGACCGTCGCTGCGTAATGACAGATTGTGGATCGTATTGGCAATGACCTCCTTGCCTGTACCGGTTTCCCCAAGCAGAAGTACAGGGCTCTCCGTAGGTGAAACCTGGCGAACCATGTCCATCACCCCTTTCAGTCCCAGATCGGCACCCACTACATCTTCCCCCGCCATTCTGCTCAGTTCATCCTGGAAGTATCGGTTGTCATCAATGAGGTGATCTTTGAAGGTTGTCAACTCCCGATACCGGATACTATTTGTCAGGGCGATGGCACAAGGGCTGCTCAACAGGCTCAGGAGGTGAATATGATCCTGTGTAAACGGTTCCCGGCCATTATTAAAAATGCTGAATACGCCCAGCATTTTTCTTTCAAGCACCAGATCCATGACGATACCAGACTGGTCAGATGCCCCCAGTTTCTGCGAAATGGAACTGGTGACGGGGTCGGCACCCAGGCGTTCTATGATGCGAACACGCCGGGAACGTTGATCTACAACCTGTTTCCGCCCCTGGGCTGATAGCTGGGTTTTCATTGGGCAGATCCCGCTATACTCAGCAGGTGCAACTGCAACGGTCTCAACAATGCCAGCTTTATGATGGTAGACATGAAACTGGATCTGTCCGGCTGGAATAAATTCGTGAATATATAAAAAACACTCATGCAGGGCTTTTTCAAGATCAAGACTTCCACAAATTCTAAGGGTTGCCTCCCTGAAGAAATCTTTTTCATCAATTGTCACTCTTTCCTCCTGAATTCGGCTTAGGGTCGGCTCAAATATTAGTCAAGTGTTTCCCATTCATGAAAAGGAAACACGTTGCTGTCACGTTCTATCTGCAAAATGTCCCGTGCTTTTCAGCAACGTCCGGTTAGGTTTTTTGCTAAGCAGAAGCTGAATGATAAAACCTAACCGGACATTGCTGATTGCTTTTAGGACTTTTGCAAATAGATTATGTGAAGTTATTTTTAAACGATCCCTTGGTTGGACCTATCACAATATAAACTGTCATATGGGCTAGATTACTTTAAATCCGGATTATATGACAGTAATATCTATCCTATAGTGCGAATTCAAAACGGTACTCAAGTTAGTTAACTGTTATTTCAGGCCAAAATATTCTGGGATACTTTGTGCAGTAAATAGCAGAATTCGAGTAACGTTTCTGATAAGGAACTGCCAGGCAATCTCAATCTAGACGGAAATTCATGGAAATTAAAAATATATGTGTCCTGGGAGCAGGACAAATGGGCGCCGGTATTGCACAGATCGCAGCAATGGCGGGCTTCGATGTCATCCTGCGGGATGTGGAGGTCAGGTTTGTTGAAAACGGTATTGCCAACATCCAAAGCAACCTGGACAGGTCTGTTTCCAAAGGGAAGCTGGACAAAAATGAAGCTGAAAAAATCATCGGTCGCATCAGGGGAACCACAGATCTCAAGGAAGCTGCGCAGGAGGCGGATCTGGTAATTGAGGCGATTATTGAAGTGATGGACATTAAAAAACAGGTCTACGGAGAACTGGATACCATCTGTAAAAAAGAGACCATCCTGGCCTCCAATACATCGGGGCTCTCCATCACTGAAATGGCGAGTGTGACCCAGAGGCCCGGACAGGTAATTGGCATGCATTTTTTTAATCCGGTTCCTGTCATGGAGCTGGTTGAGCTGATCAGGGGGTTTTCAACCACAGACAAAACACTCCGTATCGCCGCCGCATTCGTTAAAACAATTCAGAAAACATCCATTGAGGTTAAAGAAGCACCAGGATTCGCTGTAAACCGCATACTTTGCCCGATGCTTAATGAAGCCATTTTTGTATTTGCCGAAGGTATTGCCAGTGCCAAGGATATTGATGACGGCATGATGCTGGGCGCCAACCATCCCATCGGCCCCCTGGCGTTATCCGATATGATTGGCCTCGATACCCTGCTCCTGGTACTGGAAGGTTTTCACAGGGAACTCGGAGAAGACAAATATCGACCT
>Ga0233431_1001223_pt1 | contig 46214 bp, 43 predicted proteins | sample SI_118_April2016_FD_179867 | JGI IMG/M metagenome (GOLD analysis project Ga0233431, IMG submission 179867) | Seawater microbial communities from Saanich Inlet, British Columbia, Canada - SI_118_April2016_200_MG | ecosystem: Environmental > Aquatic > Marine > Inlet | place: Canada: British... | reverse complement strand
GCTTGAACCATCAACGAAAAGCGGCTTAACATCAAACAAAGATGAGCCAGATCCTCTGTTACGAAACAGACTCAGGCGTCCCAAATGTTTTGATGACGGACAGCCGCCGTGTCTTCCGCGGCTTCGACACGGCCGCTCCTGATCGCTTCGGCTATCTGCCCAAACGGCATCGCCTCGGGTGCCGCTCCCCATGTGGCCCAGACCTCGGCATCAACAGGGGGCGTCCATAGATGCCAATGCCCTCACGGACCCTTCCCTAACTTTTCAGTAAATTGCGTGCAATAATCATGCGTTGGATCTGATTAGTGCCTTCGTAAATTTGTGTGATCTTGGCGTCGCGGTAGAGGCGTTCGACCTCGAAACCGCGGATATAGCCGCTGCCGCCGAAAATCTGCACCGCGTTCTGAGTGTGCTGAACCGCCGCATCGCTCGCGAAGCACTTTGCCATCGAGGCTTCGAGCGTCACCCGCTTACCCTGGTCCATCTCCGTCGCCGCGTTGTGGACCAACAGGCGCGCCGCTGTCAGGTCTTTCGCCATGTCGGCCAGCATCCATTGCACGCCCTGGAACTCGCCGATCACCTGCCCGAATTGCTTGCGGACGCGAGCGTAGTCGACACTGGCGTCGAGCGCCGCCTGGATAATGCCGACAGCCAGTGCCCCGATGCCCACACGTCCCTTGTCGAGCATGCTCATTATCATGTGGAAGCCCCGGCCCTCTTGGCCCAACAACGCATCCGCCGGGACTGGAACACCGTCGAATTCCAACTCGCCTACCTGCGAGGCCCGCTGGCCCATCTTGTGTTCCTTCGGGCCCGATTTGAAACCCGGCCAATCCCGCTCGACGATGAAAATACTCATGCCTCGATGGCCCGCCGCTTTGTCCGTGCGCGCCAGGACCAACACAAAGTCACATACCGGAGCGTTTTGAATCCAGATCTTCGAGCCCGTCAGAAACCATCCGTCGCCATCGCGCACCGCCGTTGTGCGAAGGTTGGAAAGGTCGCTCCCGGCCTCGGGTTCCGTCAACGCCCAGGCACATCGCAACTCCGTCTTCATCGTCGCACCAACGTACTTCTCCTTCTGCGCTTCGGTACCGTGCTCCAACAACAGTGTCACGACCAGTTCCACAAGACCGCACTGGTCAGCTATCGCCGCACTGCCCCGCGACAGCTCCTCCATCACCAACGCATAAGTCAGAACGTCGCACCCGGCGCCGCCATACTCCTCCGGCGCGCAGATCCCAAACAATCCCACATCGGCCATCTTGGCGTATATTTCCGACGGGAAACGTTCGCTCTCGTCCAATTCGTTTGCCACCGGTCGGATTTCATTCTCCGCAAAATCATGCGCCATATCGCGAATCGCCTGGTGATCTTCGGTTAAAAACATTTTTCTTCCTTTCGCGTTCCCGCCTAGTCAATCTGCCTTACACAAGTAGTCCGGTTTCTATGGGAAATACTGGGCGGTTAGATCGCCCTGTGGTAACGACCGGAACATTCGGACAATGTGGTGTTCGGCGAGCTAGCCGACCGATCTTCACGCCATGGGATTCCTCACACCTTGGGATCGATGATATCCAAAGCGGAAGTCATGCTCAGTTGCGCGGCTGTGCGGTGCCATAAGCCCACGGCGTGTTTCCGAAACGCCCGTGTATCGGGACGTGTGAGACGGATGTCGTCCCGACGCTCAATCGCTTCAATCGCCGCGCGCGCGCTATCCACCGCATACTTGATGACCGGCCCGCTAATGGTGCGACCATAAGCGACAAGTTTCCGCATAGCCTCCGGCCCCAGGTCCGCCAGCCGTCGTTTGTTGGCGAAGACGAGCCCAAGCGACCATTGGTGTTCGGTCAGCGCAAGGTTCCCAGCCAGTTCGAAATGCCGTTGCGCAAAATATATGGCCGCCGTGTCTTCGGCAGCTTCGACACGGCCGCTCCTGATCGCTTCGGCGATCTGCCCAAACGGCATCGCCTCGGGCACCGCTCCCCACGTGGCCCAGACCTCGGCATCAACAGGGGACGCCATGACGCGGACCCGCATTCCGGCGATGTCGTCGAACCTGGCAACGGGGCGCACCGAAAATAGATCTCGGACCCCAGGCGTGAGGATTGCCAGTGGCACCACTTCCGGACAATGCGATTCCGTGATCGAACCGACGAGCGCCCGAAACTTGGCCGCAGTCGCGACCTTTCGAAAATGTTCGACACCCGAAAACAAATAGGGAAGGCTGAAAAAAGCCAATTCGGGGAACATCCCTGCGGCGTTGGCGGCTGTGATGATCGCCATGTCGAGATCGCCCGATTGGACTAACCGCAGCATCTCGGGTTCTGTGCCAAGCCTTGCCTCAGGGACGATCTCTACTGAAATCGCCGCGTCCTCCATATCCTCGAGACGCACCTTCAGGAGAGTCGCTGCGAAATGATAAGCGTCGTGAATGGTTTGGTCGTGACCGATCCGCAAGAGCGTTGCCCCAATCATGAGAGATTACGAATTACCTGCTCAACGCCCTTTGAATACCGGCGGGCGCTTTTCAATAAATGCGCGGGTCCCTTCGGCCTGATCTTCGGTGGCGAAAAGATCCACCATGAGTTCGCGTTCATGCTCATTGCCCTTCGACAGCGGTTCTTCGAAGGCCATTTTCAAGGCTGTTTTTGCCGTGCGGACAGTAAGCGGTGCTTTGGAGGAGATCTCTTCCGCCAGTTCCTGCGTAGCGGGAATAAGGTTGTCGGCGGGCACCACTCTGAGCACCAGCCCCGCATCCCGGGCCTCATCGGCATCGATCATTCTGCCGGTCAGGATCATCTCGGTGGCCAGAGGGCGCCCGATCAAGCGCGGCAGCCGTTGCGTTCCCCCATCTCCCGGTATTCCGGCGATGTTGATCTCGGCCTGACCAAATCGTGCGGTTTCGCTGGCAATGATCAAGTCGCACAGCATCGCCAGTTCCAATCCGCCGCCCAGCGCATATCCGTTTACGGCGGCAATGATCGGCTTGGGAAATTCTTCGATCATGCGCCACGCCTGAAGTCGGCGCGGATCCATGTAAGCGCTGACGCCACGCGCAACGAAGTCGGCGATATCGGCTCCGGCTGAAAATGCCTTTCCCGATCCGGTCAGGATGACGCAGCGAATTTGGGTGTCTTCGGTAATGCGCGAAAGTGCGTCTACCAGCGTTTCGAGAAGGGGGATGCCCAAGGCGTTCAGTTTTTCGGGCCGCCGCATGGTAAGAAGCATGACGCCATTGCCGAGAAGCTGTTCTTCTATTAACCGTCTTTCATTGACATCAACCATGAAAACACTCCGATTTCGTTTGCCGTGGCTAAAGCTCAACTCCCTGATCCGTCAGGGTGGCCTGCAATTGCCCGACATCGACCGCTTGAACCGATACCCGCTGGGCCGCGGCTATGCCTGCGGCGACGCCTGCGGCTTCACCGGTCGCGGAGCAGACGGGGATCAGCCGCAACCGTCCCATGATTTCGTCGGCGGCCGAGATGCATCGTCCCGCGACCAACAGGTTTTCGATATTTTGCGGGACCAGTGAACGGTAGGGGATAGCGAGGTTTTTTCGAAGGTATGGCCGGGCAATCGTATCTGAAAACTCACCGCGAACGATTTCCTCCTTGGAGGGAACGTTCGCGCCTTCCAGATTTCGGGTCGCCCGGATCCCGACCTCGGTCGACGTCTGTTCCAAACGCGCGTTTTCGAATCCGGGTAGCGTTTTCCTGAGAAAATTGGCCATGCGGAATGCATGGTCGCGAGTTACGATTTCGGCGCGGGTGCGTTCCGTCGGATCAAGTATGCCGTTCGAATAGAACATACCGCCCCAGACATTGAGTTGCCCCTTGTGAATAAGGTCGGCGGCGAAAATCCCCGGCGCGCCGAATTCCGGTTCGGTGTCGAGGTCAAAGTCGAGTTCGCCTTTGGCAATTGCGTCGCGGATCACTCTCTTGAGCCGGGTCCAGTTTCCAAGATGTTCAAGGGCGCGTTTTGAATCAACATCAGCCATGTTGAACATCATGGTGATCGGCCGTTCCACCACCGTCACAGGCGCACCGGCATGGTCGGCCACATCGGCGTCACCGGTGGCGTCCACAACGACCTTTGCCCGCACGGCACTGCGGCCGGCTTTGTTCTCGATGACGACGGCTTCGATACGGTTTTCCACGCACAGGGTGTCAGAGATGTAGGAATGAAAAAGGATATCGACCTGTTGGTCCAACAGCATACGCACGAATTCGTACTTTGTCGTTTCGGGGTCGTAGGGAAGCAGGCAGGCGCTTCCATCGATAAATTCCGACTCCGTGGCGTTTTCTTTGGTTTGGTCGGGCGCATAGCTTCGCCATTTCATCAGCCGACGGGCGATCTCTCGGTTGATGCCGTTGTTTAACGGCGGCGTTGTGATGACCAGGGCGCCGGTAGCCAGCCCGCCCAGGAAGCCATAACGTTCGATCAGCATTACCGAGGCGCCATTTCGTGCCGCTGCCACGGCTGCGGCGACGCCGGCGAAACCGCCTCCGCAGACCAAAACGTCAACATCGTTGACGACAGGGGTTTTTCGTTCCGGTTCAATCATGAAATCCATGGCATTTCTCATTTCTTTCGTGAGACGAGAATTCCCGCTTCTCTCGCTGCCTTTTCGATGCGGTTAATTTCTTGCTGCGGCAGTTTCGATAGGGGCGGCCTTACGGCGGCGCAGGGGATTTTGCCTTGAAGGACGAGAAGCTCTTTCATGCGGTTGTGCATATCCAGGAACGGCGGTCCGTAGAAGACTTGGGCCACCGGATAGATCCGGTCGTTTACATTCTTGGCGGCAGCCAGATCGTTATTTTGAATCGCCCTGAACAGTTCAACCTGCAGGGCGGCGATGACGCTTCCGGCACCGGAAAGGGCGCCTTCACAGCCCATGACCAGTGACGACATCAGCCAGGCGCTATGCGTGGAGAGAACATTCACCGGCCGTGGAAGGTTCTGGAATGTCCGGATCTGGCGTTCATGAAGGGGCGGGTCGTTACACCAGTCTTTAATCGCCCGTACCGACGGTACTGCCTCAAAGATCGCCAACAGGGTTTCGAACGGGTACCCGACATTGCTGGTCATCGGGTAGTTGAAAAGGATGATCGGCAGATCGGAGGCATCGGCGATGCGCCGGAAATGTTCAATCGCCATTTCAGGTCGTAAATGGCCGCCCACAGCCAAAGTGTGGGGAGGGAAGACCAGCAGGGCGGATGCACCCCCCTCGGTTGCTATACGGGCAATGCGGGCGGCCTCGACACTGCTGTCGGTATAGACGCCGGAAACGACGGGCAGACGGTCGGCGGCCTCTTCCATGCCAATCTCGAGAACACGTTTCTGTTCGTCGAGGGTGCACGCATGGACCTCGGTCGAATGGCAGTTCAACGTAATGGCCGTGATGCCGTCAACCGATATGACGTCACGTAAGTGATCGCGAAAGGCCGCCTCGTCGATCCCGAGATCGGTGTTAAACGGCAGAAGGACGGCAGGGATAATTCCCCTGGGGGTCCAATTGGGAAAAGGGGTTGGGTTGCCTGATTTATCCATATTTCTTTCCCCGTTACGACATGATCTCGTGCCCGCCGTCAATGCCAAGCACCTGCCCGGTGGCAAAGCCGTTTTCCATCAGATAGATAACCCCAAGCCCGCATTCATCTGCGGTTCCGACGCGCCCGACGGGCAGCCGATCGCCGAACATTTTGATTCGTTCGGCTTTGTCTTCGGCATGCAGGATATCAAGCAGCGGCGTATCGGTCAGGCCCGGCGCAATGGCGTTGACTCGAATGCCAAGGGGCGCAAATTCAATCGCCAGCGAGCGTGTTCCTGCGTTCAACGCGCCGTTGATGCAGGCCCCCATGACATAGCCCGGCACCGGGCGCTTGGCGGCGACGCCGGTGAAAAAGACGATGCTGCCGCCGCGTCGCATGTGTGGCCGCGCGTCATAGGCCGCCCAAAATGGTCCCCAGAATTTGCTGTCGAAGGACTCAAAGGCACTGTCTTCGGTGAGGTCTTCGTAGAGGATCGGCTTGACCGTCGAGCCCGGCATGGCCAGATGATCGAACGGCGCGTTGTTGGCAAAGAATGCGGCCACCGCTGCGCGATCCTCGATGCGCAGCGCTGTGTAGGGCACCGGACACCCGCCTAGGTCCTCAAGCCGTTTCGCGGCCTCGGAAAGTTTCGCGCCGGTGCGCGCCGCGATGGCCACCTCGGCGCCCTTGGCGATAGCCATCGCGGCCGCCGCGTATCCCATGCCGTACGACCCGCCGATGACGACGACCTTCTTGCCCTGAAGAGTTTTGTTGATCATCTCATGCCTCTTTCCGTCGGCTAATATCCCAGCGGCTTCATGGCTTGCCGGAGCTCCGCCGCTTCGGTTTCGGTCAGCGGGCGGACGGGCTTTCGGCATGGTCCGACGGGACGGCCCGAGGCGTTCGTCGCCGCTTTCACCGCCGCGTTGTAAACATGGTTCCAGAAGAAAGCGTTCGTCGGGAACATTCGCTTCCACAACGCGGCAGCCTCTACCAGGCGTCCGGCCTGGACGTGATCGTAGAGCGCCACGCTTTCGTTCGGCATGGCATTGGGTGCGCCCCAGACACAACCCGGACAACCGGCCACCAGAGCGAAAAACGCAGTCGGATCGCCGCCGTTGAAGACCTTGGCGCCGGTTTCAAGCAGCATCTGAATGCGCAGCAAATCGGCGGTCGAATCCTTGATGAACTGAACGCCGTCAATTTCTCTCAGTCGCCTGAAGAAGTCCGGATCGATGTCAAAGCCCGAATGAACCGGGATGTTGTAGGCCATCAGAGGCGTTTTCACCGCCGAGCCGATGGCGGCGTAGAAATCGTAAACGCCGTCGGCGTCCGGTCCCTCAAAATAAGGCGGTAGAATCAGAAGGGCGTCGGCCCCAACGCCTTCGGCGTGCTTGGCGTATTCGATGGCATCACCGGAGTTGATGGCCGAGGTCTGGACCATGAACGCCGCCCGCCCGTCGATGTGCTTGGACGCGATCTCGGCGATGCGCCGCCGCTCCTCGGGCCGTAGATAGGCGAATTCACCGGTGCCGCCACATACCAGTATGATGTGAATTCCAGCATCGATCATCGAATCGATGTGATTGCGCAACGCCGTTTCGTCGACGGATTCGCCGTCGTCGGTAAAAGGCGTGCACAGCGCGCAACAAATCCCTTTGAGTTCTTTCATCGTCATCCCACCCATTTCAAGACATGATTGCCAACCACCACCAGATCGCCGTGCTGGTTGGTGACTTCGCATTTGCCGATCGCCCGCAGCTTCTCGGGTATGATCTCGGCGATGGTATATGTGGCCGTCAAGGTATCCCCGCAGAACACGGGCTTGAGGAAGCGAACCTTGTCGTAACCGAGGGTTACCGGTTTGTAGCGGCAGCCGCGCTCGACGATGCGTTTTGACATTTCAGATTCCGGCCCGGACATTAGGCCAAGAACGGCGAGGCCATGGGCGATGCGCCGACCGAAGGGCGTTGTTTTCGCGTACTCCTCGTTGACATGCACGGGATCAAAATCACCGCTGATGGCCGAGAAGTTAGCGAAGTCCGCGTCGGTGATAGTTTTCGAAAAGAAGGTTTGGTCACCGATCTCAACATGCATTTCGTTCATGGGTCTCCCTCCTTAGGAATTTCAAAATAGAAGGGCGTCGAGGCCGCGCGTCAGGCCGGGGCGTGTCAACACGGCCCGGGCCGCGAACAGCGATCCGAAAACGAAGGCCTCGCCGCCCGGTTCGACATCGTGGCGGATTGTCAGGCGCTGGCCGGGCATGCCGAGGATGACCTCGCAGGCCGAAGCGAACCCGTGCAGGCGGACAGAATGAACCCGCGTGCCATCGACCACGGCACCTCGCGCCTCGCGTGGGCCGATGGTTGCCGATTCCGGAACCGTCTCTTCCGGCGCATGCACGGCGCTCAGCATTTCCGCCAACTCGGTTCCGGTGCCGCTCGGCGCGTCCGGCTTGAAAGGCTGGTTGTACTCGATGACCTCCCATTGCGGCATGTGGGGCGCCGCCATCAGTGCCAGATGCTGCATCAGCGCCGCCGTGATGGCGAAGTTGCCGGTGGCGATGCCGACCCCGGCCGCTTCGGCCGCCGCCTTGATCGGCGGATAATCCTCGGGCCGCAAACCCGACGTGCCGACGACGACGGAAGTGCCGCGCGCGATCGCCGTTTCGATATGGCCGCGAACCGCTGCCGGATGTGTATAGTCGATCAGCACGTCGACGCCAGCCTCCAAGGCTGCGTCCACCGTCTCGTCAACACGCAGGTTCATAGGCGTTCCGCCGAGGACCTCGCCAAGATCGCGGCCGGCCGCCGAACGTGCGACCGCCGAAACCAGTTTCATATCCTCGACCGCCTGAACCGCGGAGACGAGGCAGCGCCCGACAACGCCGGTCGCCCCTGCGATACAGATTCGGGTCGCCCTGTTTGGCGATTTATTTTTTATAGATTGCCGGACTTTCGACGCCATTTAATCTCCCCCGAAATCCCATTGTATCGCTTTTCGATGAAAACGATTACAATTGATCAGTAGTTTGCCCAATTTTGATCCGGGAGTAAAGGCCATGCGTTGGGAGCGGACCGTAACAGTCGTTGGCTGCCATGTCGGCGGCGAGGACAACCATGTCATCACCGGGGGCGTTCTGCCGCCGCCCGGTAAAACCATGTTCGAGCGAAAACAGTATTTGGAGACCAAGGGCGACGACTTGCGCAAATGGTTGCTGTTCGAACCGCGTGGCAAGGTGACGCTGTGCATCAATCTCGTCACTCCTGCGTGTCACCCGGATGCCGACGCTGGCTTCATTATCATGGAATCGACGGACTATCCGCCGATGTCCGGATCCAACACCATTTGCACGACCACGGTGTTGTTGGAAACCGGTATGCTGCCGATGACGGAACCGGAAACCCGGCTGGTGCTTGACAGTCCGGCGGGACTGGTGCCGGTGAAGGCCTCCTGTCGGGACGGCAAGGTCACGTCTGTCGAGTTCACCAATGTTCCTGCCTTCGCCACGCATATCGGTTCGGCGGTCGAGGTCGAGGGACTCGGCACCGTGCCCGTCGATGTCGCCTATGGCGGCGCATTCTTCGCCATCGTCGATGCGCGCGCGCTGGGTTTCGAAATCGCGCCGCACGAGGCCCGCGATCTGGTCGCCGTCGGCACCCGGATCAAGGCCGCCGCCAGCGAGCAGTTGCCGGTGGTTCATCCCGAGAACCCGGACATCAATACGGTGACCTTCACCATGTTTGTCGCCCCGTTTGAGGGCCCGGGGTGCAACAGCCGCAATGCCGTCATCGTCTCGCCGGGACGCATCGACCGCTGCCCCTGCGGCACCGGAACCACGGCGCGTATCGCGGCGCTCCACGCGCGCGGCTTGATGGGGGTAGGCGATTCCTTTATCTCGGAATCCATCATCGGATCGGAATTCGTCTCCCGGCTGGTCGACACCGTCGATGTCGGCGGCACGCCGGGGGTCAACGTGACCATCGCTGGTCAAGCCTGGATCACGGGAATCCTCCAGCACGGATATGATCCGACGGATCCCCTCCGCGACGGCTACACGCTGCCCGACACGTGGTTCGGTTGATCGGCATCCAATTTTGGGATATCAGAGCCCGGCATTAACACCGCAAGAGTGAAAAAAGCCAACGATGAATGCGCGCAAAGTTGTAAGAGTCTTGGATGTCGCGAAAGCTGCGGGCTGTTCCTCGGCGACCGTTTCGCGGGCGATCAATTCCCCCGAAAAGGTGCGCCCCGAGATATACAAGAGGGTGATGGATGTCGTCGAGTCACTCGGCTATTCCCCCAACAACGCGGCCCGTGCGCTGCGCTCGCGCCGCACCCGGATCTGCGGCGCGGTGATCCCAACCCTGAATCACGCCATCTATGCGATTGAGACCAACGCGCTGGAGGAACGTCTGAGCAAGGCTGGCTACTCGCTGCTCGTGACGACTTCCGAATACGATCCCATTCGCGAATTCAATCAGGCCAAGATGCTGGTCGAGCGCGGCGCCGAGGGAATCGTTCTGGTCGGTGATGAGCATGATCCGCGACTCTATGATTTATTGCGGGGCCAGCACGTTCCCTTTATCAACACCTATGTCTTCAACCCGCAATCGCAGCATCCGTGCGCCGGCTTCGACAACCGTCGCTCCGCCGCGCAGATCGCCGACTTTCTGCTCCGGCTTGGTCATACGGATATCGGCGTCATCGCCGGTATTTCGAAACACAACGACCGGGTCAAGGAACGCCTGATGGGGATCCGTAGCGCCCTCGAATCGAAGGGCCTATCGCTTTCCCACGATCAAAAGGTCGAAAAACCCTACGCCATTAGCGCCGGATATGAGGGCATGCGCGAACTTGTCAGCAAGGGTCGCCCACCCACGGCTGTCATCTGCTTTAGCGATGTTTTGGCCATCGGGGCGTTGGCCTATTGCACCGACCTGTGCCTGGCCGTACCCGACGAGGTTTCGATCGTCGGCTTCGACAATCTGGAATTTGGCGCACACATCCGCCCCGCGCTGACAACACTTGAGATTCCTGCAACCGAAATGGGGCATCTGGCCGCTGATTTTCTTATCCAGCGCCTGCGAGGACAAAGCCCACTGGAATTTCAGGAACTGGAAACCCGTCTGATCGTCCGTTCGACCACCGGATCGCCAGCAAGCGAATCCACGCAAAAAGAATAGCCTCCGATCATCACGATCCAAGTTACCTCCATTTCGAATCATCTCGGTAAAACAACCGGATAGGAAGAAGGCCTGCGAAGGTTTTGACAGGCTTTTGCCGGTGTGATATGTAATCGATTACAAAAATAAAAAAAATGACAGCTTCATTCCTCAATCGGGAGTAACAATCAATGTCTATACGATCTTCCTTCGCGTTGCCGGCAATCGTCGCCGGCGCGATGCTGGTTCTTGGCGCCGCTTCCGCGCAGAGCGCCGAAAAACTTCGGATCGGCCATGATCAGCAGAAATCTCACGCCTATCAGGCCGGAGCGACGACGTTCGCGGCGAAGCTTAAGGAAGCCACAAACGGCGCCTATGAAGTAAAGGTCTTCCCCGGCGCGGTGCTCGGCCACGAGATGGCGATGCTGGACAACGTCATTTCCGGCAATCTTAACTTCTCGATAGCGGCTGCGTCGAATGCCGCGACCTTCCTGCCGTTTCTCGGCATGTTCAGCGTCAGTTATCTCTTCGAAGACATCGATCATTTCAAAAAGACTTTGAATGACGACAAGTTCGCCGCGATCGTCGACAAGAAGATCGCCGAGGCCGATGTCGGCTTCAAGCGGATTGCGTGGTTCACCGCCGGCGTGCGGAATGTCTACAACAACAAGAAGGCCGTGAAGACCGTTGGCGATATCAAGGACATGAAGATCCGTGTCATGGCCTCGCCGATCGAGTCGAAGGTCTGGGGTTCGCTGGGCGCGAAGCCGATGGCGATTCCGTTCGGCGATGTCTATACGGGCATGCAGACGGGCTTGGTCGAAGCGGCCGAGAACGCCGCCGCCGTATATGGCGCCAACAAGCATAATGAGGTTGCGCCCTACTACTCGATGACCGGCCATCAATGGCTGATCGCGTTAATTTTCGTTAGCGACAAGTCATGGGCCAAACTTCCGGCCGACGTTCAGGCGAAGGTCATGAAGATCGGCAAATCATTGACCGGCCCCATCGTCGATCACGCGGTCAATGGCGACGCCGAGTTCCTGGAAGTGATGAAGACGAAGTACGGCGTCAAGGTAAATAAAGTTGAAAAGGGCGGTTTCATCAAGGCCCTGACCCCGCTTCAGGACGAAGTGGCGAAGGAATTGAAGATGGAAGCCGCTCTGGCTCGCATTCGCGAACTCAGGTAGCCTCCCTAAGGTGCGGGGGAGAGAGGAACGAGGAAAGGGCGACCATTCTCTCAATCTTCTCTCCCTTCTTTTCTCTTGAACAAAGAGCCTGATGTCCGATGCAGATTGGTCCTTCTCAATCGTCCTTATTGGCCACCCGCGGTGTTTTGAAGTCCGTCAATGGCGTTCTTGAGACGTGCTTCAAGGCGGTTGCCGGGGCGTGTCTTGGCACTCTCATCGTCGTTGTCTTCATCGACGTCTTGTTCCGGCAGGTCATTAACAATCCCCTTTTGTGGCCGTCCGAGATCGCAACCCTTGTATTTGTTTGGTCGGTGATCTGCGGCGCTGCGGTATCGGCGCGGCGGAGGGCGCATTTTGTTGTGGATGTGCTGCCGCGGACGATATCACCCAATGCCTTGACGGCAGTGAAACTCGTGGTCGTCGGGTTTGGATTTTTGTTCGCAATCGTCGTCTTTGTTTACGGCATGGAGATGGCGACCGCCGGATTAAAGCGCTTCACGCCGATGAAGGGCTATCCGATGATTTACCATTTCACCGCCTTCCCCATCGGCGGCGCGGCCATTTTCATTTTCACCTTTGAACATCTTCTGGAAATTTTGACCGGAACCTCACCGGATGAGCGGGTCTACAGCACGCAGGAAGAAGCTCCTGAAGGAGACGGCGAATGACCGAAATTATCATCCTGTTCGCCAGTTTTTTCATTATGGTGTTCATCCGGGTGCCGGTCGCCTATGCCCTCGCGCTCGCGTCTTTGCTGGTCATCATCTATGAAGGCCTCAACCCGGTCTTGTTCGTCCAGCAGATGTTCCACGGCCTGAACTCCTTTCCGCTTTTGGCGGTGCCGTTCTTTCTGCTCGCCGGGCAACTTTTGAATTCAGGCCAGATCACCGAACGATTGCTTCGTCTTTCCCAGGCGCTTGTCGGCCATATCCGGGGCGGCCTTGCCCATATCAACGTGGTCGTCAGCATGCTGTTCGCGGGCATGTCCGGATCCTCGACGGCGGACACGGCCGGGGTTGGCAGCGTTCTCATTCCGGCGATGATCAAGCGCGGCTATGATCGCCGGTTCACCATTGCCCTGACGGCGGCGTCCTCGACCATGGGCGTCATTATTCCGCCGAGCATCCTGATGGTGATCTACGGCGCCATGGGTGGCGTTTCCATTGGCGGGCTGTTCCTGGCCGGTGCGATTCCCGGCGCGATCGTCGGACTGTCGCAAATGGTATACAGCTACTACGCGGCCATCCGAAATAACTATCCGGCCGAAAATCGCGCCTCACTCAAGGAACTGGGGAGCGCGACAAAGGCGGGAATCCTTCCTTTGATGGTGCCGATCATCATCGTCGGCGGCGTCCTGACTGGTAAATTCACTGCCACCGAGTCGGGCATGATCGCCACCGTCTATGTCCTGTTCCTGATCTACGGAATCTACAAAACCATGTCGATCCGCAGACTGCCGAACATCCTGATGGAAACGGCGGTGATCTATTCGCAGCCGCTGCTGGCGGTTGCCGCGGCGACCATTTTCGGCTGGCTGCTGGCCTATTTCGAAGCTCCCGAGGCAATCGCCGGACTGGCGGGCGACATGATCAACAGCGCGACCCTGACCGTTCTGTTCATCGCCATAGTTTTCGTTGTCGTCGGAACCTTCATGGATGCAGTTCCAGCCATCATCATCTTCCTGCCCATTGTCGATCATATGGTCCAGGTTTCCGGCGCCAACGCGATCCACACCGGCTTGGTCGTCATTATGACGCTGGCGCTTGGATTGATCACGCCGCCGTACGGGCTGTGTCTGCTGTTGGCGTGTGTGCTCGGCAAGGAACCGGTGACACGGGTCATGGGACAGATGATGGTATTCTATTGTCTGTTCGCCGTTGTTATCCTGATCATCATCCTGTTCCCCGAGATCAGCCTGTGGCTGCCGAGGCTGGTCATGCCGAAATTCGTTAACTAGCGGGCCACAGAGCCATGATCGAGACAAGAAAACGATCAGTCCTGGTAACGGGATCGGGCAGCGGTATCGGGGCGGCAACTGTTCGGCGGCTGGCGGCCCCGGATACGGCGATTTTGATCCATGCCCTGACCAATCGTGCGGGCTGCGAAAGGGTGGCTGCCGAGGCACGGGAAAAAGGGGCCGAAACTGCGATTATGCTGGGCGATCTGGGCGATCAAGGCTTCGCTGCTGATCTGATCAATGAGGTGGTTGTTCAATTCGGCGGTCTCGATGTGCTGATCGCCAATGCCGGGTTTCCGGATTTGCGGGTGTTCGGCGAACTTGACCGGGACGGACTCGATCGCTGCCATCGCGTCATCACCGGCGGCTTCTTTCAGATGACCGACCGTGCTCTGCCGCATTTGAAGAAGGCGCAAGACGGTCGTGTTATCGCCGTCAGCACCCTGAACGCGCATCTGTTTTGCAACACCTATCCCGTCTATCCGGCATCGGCCGCCGCCAAGGCGGGGTTGGAAGCTCTGGCCAAGTCGCTAGCTATGCAATTGGCATCCTTTGGCGTGACCGTCAATTGCGTGGCGCCGGGATTGACCTTCAAGGAAAGCGATACCGAACAATTCTACGACGACGAGGAAATGGCGCCGATGGTGGCGCAGGTGCCGCTGGGGCGGATCGCGCGAACCGACGAAATCGCGGCCGTCATCGCCTTTCTCGCCGGGCCGGACGCCAGTTATGTGACCGGGCAAACGATTCACGTCAATGGAGGGATTTATTGATGCTGCTGGACGGAATGCGGATTCTCAGTTTCTGCCATTATCTGCACGGCCCCGCCGCAACGCAGTACCTCGCCGACATGGGCGCCGACGTCATCAAGATCGAACCCCCCGGCGGCCCGTTGGAGCGGCGGTGGTCGGGCGGCAACGCGTTTGTAGACGGGGTCAGCAGTTTTTATCTATGTGCCAACCGCAACAAGCGCAGCCTCGCCGTCAATCTGAAACACCCCGAGGCGAAAGAGGTTATCGAGCGGCTGATCGAACAGTCCGACGTGTTGATCGAAAATTTCCGCCCCGGTGTACTTGATCGTCTCGGGTTCGGATTGGACGCGGCGCGCAAACTCAAGCCCGATATCATTTATGTCTCGGCGTCCGGCTATGGAACGACGGGCCCGATGCGCGACGCACCGGGTCAGGATTTGCTGGTGCAGGCGCGCTGCGGACTGGCTGCCGCGACCGGCGAATACGGCGCCCGCCCGACCGCCATCGGCAACGCGGCGGTTGACCAGCACGGTGCGGCCCTGATGGCCATGGGCGTCGCTGCGGCCTATGCGAAAAAACTGCGGACCGGCGAGGGCACGCGCATCGACGCTTGCCTGCTGAATGCCGGGATCGATTTGCAGACCGAACCGCTGACCGCCTTCATGTGTCGGCCCGACCTGACACGCGACGTGTTCCGCCGCGACTATCATTTGGCATCCTGGTATCACCCGGCGCCCTATGGCGTTTATCGGATGGCGGACGGCTTCGTCGCCATTGCAATGAACGGCACCGAGTTGAAACTCGCCGAGATATTGCAGAACGAGACCTTGGTTGCACTGTGTGAAAGGGACCTTATCGAGGCGCGCGACGCCTTTGCCGAGGAACTGGCCCGCGAACTCGAGGAACGCCGCCTAGACGATCTTGTATCCGCGTTCCACACCGCTGGTATCTGGTATGCACCGGTGCAGGATTACGAGGACCTGAGGACCGATCCGCAACTTGACGCCAATCAGGTCTTCCGCGAGGTCGCGATCGGCGACGAGACGGCAACGCTGGTTAATCACCCGCTGCGCTATGACGGCGAGGTTCCGCAATTGCGCCACATCGCGTTGCGTTGCGGCGAGGACGGGCGAAAAATTCTGACCGAACTGGGTTTCGATTTGTCGCAGATTGACGATCTGTTTTCTACCGGCGCGCTGTTCGAGGCGGAGCCGCAAGGCGTTGATGGGGGGACGTAAAGTGGAACCAATACTTGAGGGCACCCGTATCGTCAGCTTCACCCATTTTTTGTTTGGACCGATGGGTGTGCAAACCCTGGCCGACCTTGGCGCGGACGTCATTGCCATCGAACCCGTCGGCGGCTGCTGGCAGCGTAATTGGGGAGGGGCTGATTCAACAATGGTCGATGGCCAAAGCGTTCTCTTTTTGGCTGTTGATCGCGGCAAGCGCAGTATCGCCATCAATCTGAAGGCGGCCGACGGCATCGAGCTTGCGCGCCGGATCATAGCGGGCTCCGGCGTTTTGGTGACCAACTACCGTCCGGGCGTGCTGGAAAAATTCGGCCTTGGCTACGATGACCTCAAGGACGACCATCCAGGCTTGGTCTATGCGGCAGCCTCCGGCTACGGTGTTGATGGACCCTATGTCGACAAACCGGGCCAGGACCTTCTTATTCAGGCCATGAGCGGCATCGCCAATTTCAACGGTACGGCGGAGACCGGCCCGCGACCAATCGGTGTCTCGGCGGTCGATCATCATGGCGCGGCGTTACTGGCGCTCGGCGTGGTCGGCGCTCTACTACGGCGCATGCGGACCGGTCGGGGCGGCAGGGTCGACGTCAGCTTGCTGTCGTCGGCGCTGGATCTACAGGCGGAATCTTTGGTCACCTATCTGAACGGACCGCGAAACCACTCGACCGTCCCGCCCAAGCATATCGGCGGCTGGCTGTATGGTGCGCCTTACGGCAACTACGCGACGACGGACGGCCATATCGCCATATCGCTGGGCAGCCTGAAGCCCCTTGCCGAGATTCTGGAATCGGAGGCGCTTGCGGCCTTCAAAGACTCCGAGAACTACACCAGGCGCGAGGCTATTGCCGGGATCATTGCGGAACGGGTCGCCACCCGCACCAGCGCCGAATGGCTGGAGGTTCTCTCGGCGCGGGGAATTTGGTGCGCACCGGTTAATGACTACGAAGCGGTCGAAAAGGACCCGCAGGTCGTTCACAACGGACAGCTCAAGACCGTAACCAGCGCCACCGGCGCGCCGGTCACGCTGGTCGCTCATCCGATCCGCTATGACGGCGAAACCCCGGCGATCGACATGCCGCCGCAGCCGCTCGGCACACACACGGACGAAATCATGCTCAATGCGGGCTACTCGAACGCCGATATAGAACGGCTTGAACGCGAGGGTGTCATTGGGCGGTGTCCCGAGGGGGAAGCATTATAAACCGCAACGAACGCGAAGTGCAGAACGCCCGCATGGACGCGGCGCTCGAATTAGGAATCGCCAAATGCCTTGGTGATGCCGAGCGCCTGAACGCGTTTCCGCATGTTACCCGCGACGGCGATTGGCTGATCAGCGAACACGGGCGCTGGACGGCTGGCTTCTTTGTTGGAATGCTGTGGATCGCCGGGCTGGTGCGCGACGACACCCGCGTATTCGAAACCGCCGAAACCTGGGCCAAGCGTTTGGTCAATCGATCCCTCGACCGCTCGACCCATGATCTGGGCTTCTTGTTCGAGCCCAGCACCGTGCGTGGATACAATATTTTGGGCCGTGACGAGTTGCGCGATACGGCGGTCCAGGCCGCGCGCTCGCTGGCGACGCGGTTTCATCCGCGCGGCCACTTTATTCCCGCCTGGAGCCCGCAGGAAGATACTTCCTATCTGGCGCTAGCCATCGTCGACACCATCATGAATTTGCCAATTATCTTGTGGGCGGCCCGTGAAATGGATGACACCGATCTGCTCATGGTCGGCAGGCGTTGCGCCGAGACCATCCGTGCCCAGCATGTGCGCGCGGATGGCGCGACCTATCACACGGTCGACCATGACGGCGAAACGGGTGCTGTCACAGAACGAGGCACTCATCAGGGGGCACATCGCGAGTCCTGTTGGACCCGTGGCCAAGCCTGGGCGCTCTACGGATTCACCAAAATGGCGCGGATGATGGAGTCCGAGGACATGCTGGCAACCGCTCGAAAGATCGCCGACTATTTTCTCGACCGGCTCGGCGATCAGGTCCTGCCGCCTTGGGATTTTGATCGCGATGCCGACGGCGAGCCCCGGGATTCAGCCGCAGGCGCGATCGCCGCCAGTGGCCTTTTGGAACTTGGCCGCGCGTCAGGCGATACCGCCTATTCGGATGCCGCCCGCCGGATTGTCCTTGGCCTGATCGAAACTTGTGTCGATTTCGAGCAACCGGAACGCCCCGGATTCCTCCTGCATGGAACCGTGGACTATCCGCGCCGTTCCGGGGTCGACGAGTCGATCATGTATGGTGATCATTATTTCATGGAAGCCTTGGTCAAGCTGCGTCATCCCCAGCACTGGGATGTGCTCGGATGTTCTTAGACATCGCCCCGACTTTGCACGTCCGCTCGGTCAGCGGCCGCGTCCCCGAAAAAATCTACACGGAGGTTTGAAATGACTGGTTCCAGCGGATTCTTTGTCAATATCGGTGACGAGGTAACGTTCTCCAAGACGGTCGGCGAGTCCGACATTTATCTATTCGCCGGTATCACGGGCGACCTGTCGCCCAATCACGTCAACCATCAATACATGAAAAAATCGAAATTCGGCCGGCGCATTGCCCATGGGGCGTTGATGGTTGGCTTCATGTCGACGACCTCGACCATGATGATCGACAAAACCTACGACCCCGATTGGGGTGCAACCGCGGTCTCGCTTGGATATGACGGAATTCGTTTTGTCGGACCGGTTTTCATTAACGATACAATTACGGTGACCTACCGGATCTCTGCGATAGATCCGGAACGAAATCGTTCGATCTCCGACATAACGATCGTCAACCAGGATGGGGATACGGTCGCCGTGGGCAAACACATCCTGAAGTGGGTGCCGGACCCGGCTTAAATCATTTGAACTCCGACAATCGGAATGGAGCGGACTTTCCTTCGCTGTCCTCCTGAGAGAACACGTAAACCCCGTCCTTTCGGCGCGTCCGTTGTATGCGTCCCCGGTCAATCAAGAAATGCAGGTGCGCCAGGGTCTCGCCAATGGCGAAGAACAGTTGGTGCGAGTCGAGCTTTTGCTCGAATAGCTGCTGCGAGATTTCGAGGGCAATGGCGGGCCGCCGGCAGGCCTCCTCAACCCTTTGCAATCTCTCTTCGTGGTGCTGCGCCAGCTCATCGAGGCGTGTTGAAAGCCCGGTGAACGGGCGCCGGTGCCCGGGCAGCACCAGGGTCCCGGCGGGAAGGCCGCGGAACTTGTCCAGGTCGGCGAGAAAATGCCGCAACGGGTTGGCCTTGGGTTCGGACGGCCAAACGCTGACGTTCGGCGTGATTTGGGGGAGGATTTGGTCACCTGCAATCAAGATGCCCAATTCTTCACAATGGAAGCTCGCGTGTTCGAAGGCGTGCCCACCGGCGAGGATTGCCTGCCAATTTCGGCCGCCGACCGAAATGGTTTCACGGTCCTCGATTCGCCGAACGGAAAAGGGAATCGGCGTGACTTGCCGCGCGTAGTTGGTGCTGCGTTCGTCGACCAGCGCCATGAGATCGGAGCCAAATCCGGTCGCTTGATAAAAATGACGATAGGCATCCAGAATCCCGTCGCCGACAGCCCGGCTAAGTACCTGCGCCATCGCCCATTCGGAAAGCGGCATCCACAGCGTAGCGCTGAACCGCTCGACCAACCAACCAGCCAAACCTACGTGATCCGGGTGGAAGTGAGTGGCGATAACCCGCCTCACAGGCTTGCCGTTCAGATGGGTGGCGGCGATGCGTTCCCACGCCGCCCGCGTCTCGTCGCAGTCGATCCCCGTGTCTATCACCGTCCACTGATCGCCGTCCTCAAGCAGCCACAGGTTTACGTGGTCCAGCTTGAACGGCAGCGGCATGCGAATCCAGAAAACACCAGGGCACACTTCCTGCGGATCTTCGTTGTTGGGTGCGTTCCCGCACGGATATCGAATCTTGGCTGGCATCAGAAACCCTAATGTCGATTGTAGGCGCTGCCACGATAGGCCGACCTGGGGTCCGCCTCAACCGGTGACCTAGCCGTTCGGCGATTCTTTCAAGAACGAGCCTGCTATTGTGGCAAGTCAGCCGGTCCCAAAAACGATCACCTACCGAGGCTCCGCGCAGATTCCGTACCGCTAGTTTGCTGATCTCAAAGCCGATCTGCTTTGGTTCCTTGCGCACGATAACAACCAGAACAACAACCGAAAGAGGTGTTATTTTTTGAATCGGCGTGACCGATGCGCTGTCGCCCCGCATAGTATTGACGAAGGCGTAGGGAGGACCCAAAAGACACTCCAACATTGACCATCTCACTGCGGGGCCAACATCCAAACGCCACGACCGTTAACAGGGGGCTAAGCGGAAGCGGTCGAAAATGTACCCGAGACCGCCAAAGGCGCACATCACCAAGACATCGAACACCCGGTTGTTGATCGAGAACACGCCGGCCGCCGCGACGACGGACACCTCAAAGCCTTTCGCGATGACGAGGCCCGATAACGTGTCACGCGGTTGCGCCGCAGGACTTGCGGATCGTCAGAACTGGCTCCAGGACAATACGTTGCCGGGGCCCTGACGGCTCGGCAATGCGTTCCATGAGCAACTCCACCGATTTGCGGCCGAACTCCTCCTCGTCGATGGTGACCGTAGTCAGCGCCGGATGGAAAAGACTCGCTTCCTCCACGTCGTCGCAACCGACTACGGCGAAATCACGTCCCGGCTCGATACCGTGGGCTCGCAGAGCGTGCATCAAGCCAAAGGCAATGATGTCGCCGAAACAGAGTGCCGCCGTCGGCGGCTCCCTCAACGCTGCGAATCGCGAAGCGATATCCGCGCCCGCCAAACGGGTCGGAGAACAGTCGAAGACGAGGTCGGAATTGTCCTGAATTCCGTTGTCTTCGAGGCATTTTAGATACCCGGCCAGTCGGGCGCGACCAGTAGAAATACGCGTGTCGCAACCGACCAACGCGATGCGCCGGTGCCCTAGACCAATCAGGTGTTGGGTGGCATCGTAGAAAGCCCGTAGGTCTTCGTTGACGACGGCGTCCATTGCCGTTCCCGGCACCTCTCTGGCAAAAGTGACCATCGGCAGGTGGGAGTTGCCGAGAGCCTCGGGAACTGACGCGGAGGTTTCCCATGCTGGACACATGATGAGGCCGTCGGCGCCATATTCGCGAAGGGCCCGGAAAAACGCGTCCTGGCGTTCAAGATTGTCCAACGTGTTAGCCAAAAAAATTACCCGCCCCGTGTCGTAAAGGGTCGCCTCGATTGCAGATAAGACCTTAGCATAGGCCGGATTGTTGAGGTCAGGCACGGCGACGCCAATGATGCTTGAGGTCGCTGTTCGAAGGTTTGCGGCGCTGCGGTGATAGATGTAACCGATTTCGGCAGCGTGTCGCTTCACCAACGCTCGGGTGCCGGCTGGAATTCTTGGGTTACCTCGAAGGGCAAGCGACACCGTTGCCGTCGATACGCCGGCCCGTTCGGCCACGTTTTTGATGGTTACCCGCCGCATTATCTTCCGTCTCCGATCCTCTTGATATTATGCCCCGTCGTGAGCGGGGCGGAAAGCCGGAATCCCCCGGCCGCGCTTGACTCAAACTACCCCATCGGCTATTCTAGTTAAACGATTAACTAATGGCCAGACCTTCCCGTATGATCTCGGTCGTTTGTTGGCAGAGACGTTCGGTCGGGGCGGTCGTCGTTGGACGGAAACGAGGGAGACAACCCCCGGGCCGATCCAGGCGAAACATCCAAAGTCAGATAGGGAAGGAGAGCGGCTATGATCGTGAAAATCTCGCGTTACGTGATGTTAATGGTCGTTGCGGGGATAATGGTCGCGGCGGGACCAGTCGTTGCGGAAGAGTTTCCGCGAACCCAATTGAAAATGGCTGGCCTGGAGAGCAATCATACGATCCACAAGGATATCGTTGGTCCGTACTTCAACCAGACCATCGGTAAAAAAACCAACGGTACGATCACCGTCGACTATAAGTCGAGCGACATTCTTGGCCTTAAGACGACGGCAGTGATCCGCATGATCAAGTTGGGGGTCTTCGACTTCGGGATTGCCGGGATCAGCCACTTGGCCGGGGATGACCCGCGTTTTGAGGGTTTGGACCTGCCCGGCCTTACGGTAGACATCAAAACCACACGCAAAGTGGTGGATGCATACTTGCCGGTTGTCAGTCGGGTGGCGGAACAGAAATTCAATACGAAGTTGCTCGTCGTCTTTCCCATTGCTACCCAGGTTTGGTATTGCCGCGATTCCCTTAAGGGCCTAGCCGACGTAAAGGGGCGGAAGGTCCGCGTTTTCAACCGGTCGATGGCCGATTTCGTCGAGGCGGCCGGGGGCGCCAGTATCAACATCTCATTTACCGAGGTTCTGCCGGCTCTCCACCGGGGCGTTGCTGATTGTGCTTTAACTGGAACCTCGGCCGGGAACACCGTGCGTTGGTGGGAGGCCACGAATTACCTCTACACCATGCCGATGGGCTGGGGCATGACCTTCATCGGAGTAAACGTTAATTCGTGGAACAAAATGGATCCGAAGGTCCGGGCGTTCATGGAATCCGAGTTTGCCGCTCTGGAGGACCGCATTTGGACCCGGTCTGCCGAAGACGTGCAGGACGGAATCGACTGCAACCTGGGCCTTGAGAAGTGTAAGAACGGCATCCGTGCCGACAAACCGATGAAGTGGGTAAAGGTTAGCGACGCGGATATGGCCCTGCACAAGAAAATCGTTGAGGAAACCGTGATAGCCCGGTGGGCAGAGAGATGTGGCAGTGATTGCGCCAAAGAGTGGAATGAGACGATCGGTAAAATCGTCGGAATGAAGGCACCGGTCAAATAGACTTTACTCGCTCGCGGAAGTCGCGTCGGCGACCCCGGATGGTCGTCGACGCGATTAACGGAAAAAAACGAGAAAGGTCGTTCCCAATGCATAACCTCGACGAATTGATCCATCGAGGATGCCGCATAATGGCTCGTCTGGGGGGCTGGATGCTCCTGCTCACCGGCACCGGTGTTGCTGTCGAGGTAATTTTGCGGAAGCTATTCACCATTTCGGTCGGCGGCGCCAACGAACTATCCTCGTACGCATTTGCCGTCGGCGCGAGTTGGGCCTTCGGGTTCACCCTTCTTGAGAGGGGGCACATCCGGATAGACGCTGTCTACCAGTACGTTCCTCGGCGCGTCCGCATATTTCTCGATTTCCTTGCCCTTTTCCTGCTTCTCGTCTTCGTCGCATTCTGGGCATGGCGGGCAGGAGTGATGCTGGTCGGGACCATCGATATCAGCGCGCGGGCGAACACACCATTGGGGACGCCTTTGTGGATTCCTCAGCTGCTGTGGTTAGTCGGCCTAATCGTGTTCCTGGCCGTCGGCGGGTATCTGTTGGTCAGGGCGTTGGGTCTGCTCGTCCAGAGCCGGGTCAATGAAATTCCAGCTCTGATCGGAACCTTTGGATCGGATTCCAGCGACGAATCAGTGTCTCCGGGCGATCCTGTGGTCGCTGACGATCGGATGGGAGAGCCCCCATGATTCTGGTATCCCTGGTATTTCTTCTGGTCCTTTTGGGGTTGAGCATTCCCGTCGGCGTCGCGCTGGGCGTGCTCGGGCTATCCCTCGATCAGATATATTCTGTCATGCCGCTTCATTTAGCAGTGGCCGAGATATCGTGGGATGCCAGCACAAACATTCTCCTGGTGGCAATCCCTCTTTTCGTGATGCTGGGCGAGATTTTGCTGCGCTCGGGCATCGCCGACGAGCTCTACCAAGGGACCGCCCATTGGCTGTCGTGGCTCCCGGGGGGGCTCATGCATGCCAACATCGGCACCAGCATGGCCTTCGCCGCCACCTCTGGGTCGAGCGCGGCGACGGCGGCCACCATCGGCACCATCGCTGTCCCCCTGGTGGATCGCTATGGTTACAATGAGCGGCTTTTCCTCGGCTCCCTCGCGGCCGGCGGCACGCTTGGCATCCTGATTCCACCATCGATCAACATGATCATTTACGGTTGGCTCACCGATACGTCGGTACCCGACCTTTATCTCGCCGGCATCCTTCCGGGCATTCTGCTCGCGGGGCTTTTCGGCTTAGCTATCATAGTCTGCTGCGCCTTTCGGCCCGCGTGGGGTGGGCGACGCATCGAATCCGGTTGGCGCCAGCGCTTCTCCCTGTTGCCCGCGTTGCTGCCACCGCTGGCGATTTTCATCGTCGTCATCGGATCGATCTACGCCGGATGGGCGACGCCCACCGAATCCGCGGCGCTTGGGGTGGCGTGTGCGCTGCTGTTAGCGGTCATACGCCGGCGTCTCACGCTGCGCATGCTCCATGAAGCTTTGGAAGGCACCATGCGTACGACGGCGATGATCGCGCTTTTGCTGTGCGGAGCCTGGTTCCTGAATTTCACGCTGACCACACTAGGCGTAACGGACGCGATCAACCAGTTCATGACCACCTATGCTGTCACCCCGTTCGGAACCCTGATGACCATCATCGTCCTCTACCTGATCATGGGATGTTTTATGGAATCGATGGTCTTGATGATCGTTACAGTTCCCGTCGTCACGCCGGTGGTGGTGGCTGCCGGCTACGATCCGGTCTGGTTCGGCATTCTTATTGTCTTGCTCATCGAGACGGCGATGATTACACCGCCGTTCGGCATCAACCTGTTCATCGTGCAAGGCGTGCGCCGACGCGGCGGCATTAACGACATCATTATCGGTGTCGTGCCGTTCGTCTTCTCGCTTTTGGCCATGATCGCAATGATCATTTTCTTTCCGCAAATCGCGTTATGGCTGCCCCAACTCGCGAGATGAACAACAATTTTCGAGATCGAATAACTTGCGAAGGTGAAATGACGGTACCGAGGAGAACGCAAATGAACGCTACGGGTGAACTTGGCGAAATACACCGGAAAATTCGTGAAGAGCTGCCGGAACTTGCGGAGATTTCCAAACCGGAGCTGGCAGACAAGGTCGTTGAGGCGTGGGCAAAGTCCCTTTCGGAGGGCGACTTCCGGGCGATCGGCGACCTCCAGGGTTCGGGTGGGCCGGACGTAATGGTCCTGAAAAAGGGAACGCAAGTCGATCACCTTCGCGGGGTAACGCGCATCGCCATGCGCCTAGCCGAGGAGTTGGCCGTACTCCAGTCCGATTTCCGGTACGATCGCGATGTGCTGATTGCAGGCGCCCTGATTCACGACGTAGGGAAACCATTCGAATACGACCCTAGGAATCGGGGTCGGTGGCTAAAGGCTCCCCGCGCGTCTGGCCTGCCGGCGGCACGCCATACGCTGCACGGTTACCACGTGTGCATGAGCGTCGGGCTTCCGGTCGAGGTTGCTCACATCGCCGGCGCTCACTCGCCCGAGGGCGACCTGATTATCCGCAGCCGCGAATGCACCATTGTCCATCACGCCGACGAAGCCTACTGGCAAATCTTGCGGGCCAGTGGCCTGCTCGCCGACGTCGATTGACGGTGGGACGATTTCACGGAACTTCGGCACGGTCCGATAAGCGTGGAATGACACGATATGGCATTCAAACGCGCGGCGGGTGTTCTTGCGCGGGACCCTACGGACATCGGCTCCTGGGCATTGATCTGGCCACGTCATCGCGCTTCGAGAGAGATATCCTCAACGGTTTCGAGGGCATCAAGCCGGGATGGGTGCGGGTCAGCTTCAGCTATTTCCTGTCCCCGGAAATTGTCCAGTTTGTCGTTAGCGCCGTAGACTGGATCGCCCGTCACGGTTGGAAAATTCTTGGGCAGTACAGTTTCGAGCCTCGGTCGGGTCTCTGGCTGCATCGAGACCTGCCGGATTGCGAAATCGATTCAATCGTCGATTTTTCGACATTATCCTTTGATCAATCAAAGAGCCCGGAATTCGAGGCCGAGGAAGCCATTGCAACGTATCTCGAATTTGCCGATCAACTTGGGACAGACCCGCAGAACGCGGCCGTAGCTACCAACACCGCTGATTGGTTTCCGACACACGAAGCGCCGATTTGGTTCCTGCTTCCGAACGATTTGGATGATGGCGTTGACGCGTCATCCTGATCCGGACCCTCCGGTCCGGATACCCGAGTTCAAGTTGCGGGACTTCACCGACCTGTCTTACGCCTACGCGAATCTATGGCGCCAAGAGGACGGAAAGGTGTTCATGAACCCCGAGGAAACAAGTTATTTCACGATAATTAACGAACTGTTCGACAGTCTAACCGTTAACGCGACGACAGTTGAAGGGTTCTTTCGCTCCGCGCACCAGCACCATCACAGCAGATGGCAGGCGGCGACGTGACCGGGGTTGAGTTCGCGGTATTCGGGGTATTCCTGCTCGCAAATGGCCATTTTGTGTTTGCATCGCTTGTGGAACGCGCAGCCGGGGGGCGGGTTGATGGGGCTGGGGATGTCTCCCATGACGGCGTTCCGATCCTCTTTGCGCGCGGCAAAATCCACTTTCGCTTTCGGAACGGCCTTAATGAGCATCTGCGTATAAGGGTGGGCAGGTTTGTCGTATATTTCGCTACTGGGCGCCGTCTCAACGATTTTTCCAAGGTACATTACGGCGACACGTTGGCTCATGTGTTTCACCACGGCAAGGTCATGTGCGATAAACAGGTAGGAAAGGCCGTAGCGTTCCTTTAGATCCTGCAAAAGGTTCAAGACCTGCGACTGCACCGATACATCCAGGGCCGAAACCGGCTCGTCGGCGATTATCAGTTTCGGATTGACGGCGATTGCGCGCGCAATACCGATGCGTTGGCGCTGTCCGCCGGAAAACTCGTGGGGAAACCGGGTCACGTATGATCCGTCCAGCCCGACCTGTTCAAGCAGTTCGCGGACCTTGTCAAGACGCTCCGCCTTGCCCAACGTGTCATCGTACACCCGGAACGGCTCGCCAACGATCTCGCCGACGGTGTACCGGGGGTTCAGAGACGACATGGAATCCTGAAAGATCATCTGCATTTCCCGGCGGTACTTTTTGAAGTCCGCCAGGGTCAGCTCGAATATATTCTCGCCGCGAAAATCGACGGTGCCGCTGGTTTGGGAAATCAGGCGCAGCAGGAGCCGCCCCACCGTCGATTTGCCGCTGCCGGACTCGCCGACCAGACCCAGGGTCTCGCCTTCATCGAGATGAAAGGAAACGCCTTCCACGGCATGGACGACCTTCGGCGTTCCAAAAAGGGACCCAGAACGGATGGAAAATCTCTTTACCAGATCATTGACCTTCAGGAGGGGCGTTTGTGTCATGACGTCGCTCCCGCCAAAGGTTTGTGGCAAAGTACGCTGTGGTTATGGGAAAGGTGGATGCGCTCCGGCGCCTGGGCTCGGCATTCATCGTCGGCATATTTGCAACGCGGAGCAAAGGCACACCCGTCCGGAAGATCCAGCAAATTGGGGACCATCCCGGGAATGGAGGGAAGATGCTGCGATTCCCGCTCCATGTCGGGAATCGATTTCAAAAGGCCGTGGGTGTAGGGATGCGAGGGATTAGCGAAAAGCTCCTCGACTGGTGCTTCCTCGACCACTTTGCCCGTATACATGACCGCAACCCGGTCGGCGTTTTCGGCGATCACGCCCATATCGTGGGTGATCAGCAACACCGCCGTATTCCGTTGTTCCCGCAGATCGTGGACGAGATTTAATATCTGTTTCTGGATGGTGACGTCGAGCGCGGTCGTCGGCTCGTCGGCAATCAAAAGCCGCGGGTCACAGGCCAGTGCCATGGCAATCATGACCCGCTGGCACATGCCGCCGGACATTTCGTGGGGGTAGCTGTCGAAGCGCTTGTCCGGCTCGGGAATGCCTACCTCATTCAACAGGTGAACGGACTTTTCGCGCGCCCCCTTTTTATCGGCCTTTCCGTGGCAGATCAGCGCCTCTGAAATCTGGCGGCCGATCGTGAAAACCGGATTGAGCGCCGAAAGCGGGTCCTGAAAGATCATGGAGATATCGCCACCGCGCAACTCTCGCATTCTGGCGGGGCTTACGCCCAGCAAATCTTCGCCATCGAACACGATGCGACCCTCGACGACCTCTCCGGGGGGCGAGGGAATCAAGCCCATGATGGTAAGGGACGTCACACTTTTGCCGCACCCGGATTCCCCCAACAGGCCGAGGATTTCGCCGCTATCAACGGTGAAATCCACACCGTCAACCGCCTTGACCACACCCCGCCGGGTGTTGAAATGGGTGTGAAGGTTTTCGACCTGCAGGAGCGGCTGGCTCATTTCTTCCGTTCCAACTCGCGTCTGATAACCCTGTCCAGGATTTCGCCGACCCGGGGAACAACGGTTTCCGAACAGGTTTCCTTTTCCAGCTTGGTTTTTTTCAGATCCCGACATATGACGGTGTCATATTCGGTTTTGAATTCAGCGAAGAATTCCTGGGTGATGCGCTTCATATTGCCGCTCTCGTAGGGCTCGTCCTTGTTGAACAAAAGCCCCAGCACCATGACGCAGCCGTTGATGGCGCCGCAGAATTCCTCAATGTTGTTGCCGCCGCCCATGGGCGCGGTCGCGTTCAGAATTTCAGGGTCGATCTTCAGATCATATTCCTCGATCACCGCCGACAGGATGGCGCCGGCACAGTTGAGGTCCTTTCTGCATGCATATTTTTTTATCTTATCGTGCAACATCGGTTCTCGTCCTTAGTTTCCAAATTCGGCGTCAGCCGACGCCCTTCAGGCTTGCCTCGATCCGCTGTATTCCATCCTCCAAAACGGGGCGCGGGCAGCCGAAATTGATCCTTACGAAATTCCGCCCGGACGGGCCGAAATCCTTTCCGGGATTCATGGCCACCTTGCTCTTCTCCAGGAAAAAGAGGTGGGGATCTCCGTCGAATTCGCAACCGGAACAATCCAGCCAACCCAGGAAAGTGCCTTCGGGTTTTTTCATGGAAATGCCGGAAAGGCGGGTGTTCACGGCGTTGACCAGCCAGTCGCGATTGTCCTGCAGATAGCGAACCACCCCACGTAGCCATTCTCCACCCTCGGCATAAGCAGCCAGGGTGGCCTCGTAGCCCAGGATATTTACGCTGTCGACCATACCAAGCTTCGACGCCACGAAGGTCTCGCGAATTTCCCGGTTTTGAACGATGGCGAAGGCGGTCTTCAGGCCAGCGATGTTGTAACTTTTGCTGGCCGCCATGAGAGTGATGCAACGGTTCGCGACGTGGTTTCCCAGGGATGCGATTGGGACATGCCTGCGTCCGTCAAAGACGAGATCGCAGTGGATCTCATCCGAGATGATCAGCGCGTCATTTTCGAGACAAACCGCCGCCATTGCTTCCAACTCCGCCCGGGCAAACACCTTTCCCAGGGGATTGTGGGGATTGCACATAAGAAAGGCCTTGGATTTCCCCATGGCGGCGTTGAAACCGACCATGTCTACAAGGTAGGAATCTTCCTCGTCGGGCATCAATTCTTCTTCAAAACGGTTCAGGTGCCAATACGTCGGTGATTTGAGAATTGGGGGATATACCGGCGTCTGGACTGTTACTCCATCGCCAGGTGACAGCAGTCCGTTGAGGGCCATATTGATGCCTGGCTCCACGCCGGGAAGGAAAACGACGTCCTCGGGGCTGATTTTCCAGGAATAGGTTTTGTCCAGATGCTCGACAATCTGCTCCGTCAGTTCGCCCTTGGCAACGCCATAACCGAATACGGGATGGTCCATGCGCGCGCGTAACACCGCGATAATCGCTGGCGAAACTGCAAAATCCATATCCGCCACCCACAACGGAAGCACATCGGCCGGGTAACGGCTCCATTTGGAACTGCCGGTACTAAAGCGGTCAATGATCGTATCGAAATCCATCTCTTATTTTCCTCGCGATGCGACAACTACCCTGAAACCGTTGCCCCGCCAAAACCCGTTGGGCTCAAGGCTGCCGCGGTAGGTGCAACATGCTTTTTCTTTCGCGCTGGAAAAACACCCTCCTCGCAGAACCCTGCGAATAGTCGGCCCCGCTTCGGCATCCTCGCGCCCATCGGCACGGTACGGATAGCGAAACGATGGAGACGCCATATCCTCGCCCCAAAGAGTGGTCGTCCACTCCCAAATCTGGCCGCCCATGTCGAAACAGCCATAGGGGGATCGGCCCTCGGGAAACAGGCCGACAACGCAGGTGTCGTTAAAGCCGGATTCTTCTGAATTTTCCCGATCCGCTTCCCAGTCCCCGCGCCATGGATAAATGTGCGTGTTCGGCGTAGCGGGCTGGTCGCCCCGCGCCGCCCGTTCCCATTCCGGTTCGGTGGGGAGGCGGACGGCTTCACCTGTCCCGATCCGACCTTCGCGACGCCACTTCTCGGTCAGCCAATCGCAACAAGCCCGAGCGTCGTGCCAGGTCAGGTCCACCGCCGGAGCATTGGCTCGTTCCGGAAGCCTGCCGTCCTCTGAAAGCCAAACGCGCTCCGTGTCTTCGATGAAATGCAGGTAGAGGGCGTTGGTCACAGGATATTTGCCAATTCTGAATGCGCCCAGTTCAATATGGTGGGGCGGGTCCGAATTGGGGTGAAGCACCGAACCCATAGTGAAGACGCCGCCGGGCACCTCGGCCAAAGCCAATAGATCCCTTGGATCGCCCCAGCGGCTGAGATGACGACCGGCCTCTTCGCGTCGATTGACGGCGAGTTCGCCTTTGGTGACGATCCGGAACAAAACCTTTGCCATGGGGTCGCGCCACCGTGACGGCGTGTTCCGCGTTTCCACCTGAGACAAGATGCGCGCGGCCATCAAGGCCCCCATCGGCCTCGCGTCTTCGTAGATTCCGGTCAGCGCCTCGATTAACGCATCGCATCCCCCATCGTGTTGGACGAGCCTTTGCGCCAGAATCATCGTCGGCCCGGCCCATATCTCTGGATCGTTAAGGAAAAGCGCTGCGGCTTCTGCCGGGGGCTTTGTCTCCAGATGCCGCGCCGCCATGAATTCCAGAAAGAATCGTTTGCCGAAAATGGCCGAAAGGCCGGTCGCATCAATGGCTTTGACGTTTGGGACCGACGACTCCTTGATTTCGGCGTTCTCCACGAAAAGCCGGAAGCCTTCTTCAACGATGTCATCAACCGCCTCGGCGCCCAACCCGACCGCCGAAATCACCGACGTCAGCCATCGGTCTGCCAACGCATGGCGGCTGAAAGCCTTTGGTTTGCCAGTCAGCCAGGCCGCACAGTAGAAAAGCCCCGGATGACCCGTTGTGCCAACGCACTCATACGTTATCTCAACGCCCCGCGAGGGCAGCAATTCCTCGACAGCATGCCGTCTCTGGGGCTCCGACAGTGGCAGCAGTTGCCTTTTTGTGAAGACGGCGGGAAGTGTCCAGGTATCGCAGACCGCCGTTTCCGCCGTGACAAGAACGCGGATGCGTTTGTTGCGTCCGGCAAAGGCAACGGCCTCATGAATGAGTGCTTCACCAGCCGGACCGAGCCGGTCGGCGCCATCGATGATCAGCAAGAGGTGTGAATTGTCATTCTCCCAAGCCGAGCTGCCAAGTATCTCGCACCCACCTGGCCAGTGCCGTTCAATCAGATCGGGGATGTTATCGTCGGCGGCAACAGGGAGATACAATGGAACGATGCTTTCTTCCGTCCATGTCTCATCTTTCATTTCGCCGTGCTCTCCGCGCGGCAGACGATTACACATGCGGGAAATGTTGTAATTCGGCGAACCCACGGCCTCGCCCGCCAGATTGAGGGCCACATGAAGGGCGAATGCCGTTTTTCCACTTCCGCGCCCACCCAGCAAAACCATCAAGGGCTCGCGGGCCAACCGTTCGAGAGCCGAGAAATACACGGCGCGAGGAATTGCACGTTTGCTCTCGCGCAACGACCGAAGTCCCTTGGCCTCCTCGTCTTCGAACGTATAGTTCACCAGAAGCGGTATATAGCCCTGCCGAATTGTCAGAGTCTCGACCGCGCTGTCACGGGGAATTGCCGTGAGCGGATAGTCGCCATAGGTGTCTAAAGTATGGCGGCAGAGGTTCTGGATTTCGGTAGCAGAATCGTTCACTCGGATAGCCCTATGCGCCGAACCCACTAGAAAAGCTTCGCCACGTCGGCGTCGTGAAAGCGCTGAATTTCGATCGCATATCCGACGGGGTCTTCAAAAAAGAAGTGCTCGCAATAATTTCCCCAATGAATATCGGACAGGTTCTTCACGTTTTTGCTTTTCATCGCCTCGTGCCAACCCTTCACGTCCTCGACGACGATGGTCAGCAACACGGCATTTCTTTCTTGAATTTTCAGATGTCCTTTAGTCCCGTCAACAATGCCAAAATAGCAGCGTCCGGCGATCCGATAGATCTTCGCCATGCCTTGATCCAAAACGACATCAAACTGCAGAATGTCCTCGTAGAACCGCGCCGCCTCTTCCAGGTCCTCGTAGTAAAAGAACGTAATCGAATAGTCTTTTTCCATCTCTGTTTTCCTTGTCAGCGGACCACAACAATTCCCTTGTGGTCCAACGAGATGTTCCCGAGATCTTTTTTGCAGGCCATGACTTCGATGGGATGAAAGAGATATAGCCAGGGTGGATTGGCGTTAAGCCGGGCAAGGCAACTGCGGTATGCCCGTGCACGGTCCGTGTTGGATATCGTCCGATTGGCCAAGCGGATCATTTCCTCGACGGCGGTATCGTGATACCCCTGCCACCACACGGCCTTCACGGAACTGGAAATTTTGTCATTAAGAACCCGGAAGGTGCTGTGCGGAGACGAGTCAAAGATAGCCATGTCTCCCATCTCCTTGCGCCCCACTTCACGCGCGTACTCCGGACGGTCTTCCTGAACGTCCAACCGTGCCTTGACGCCCACGTCCGCGAGAGATGCCCGAATCATTTTGCTGATCCGGTCAGATTTCTCCGGCATGCTTGTTGGAGTGCGAATGACGACTTCATCGGTAATCCCGGCCTGATCAAACAGGGCCTTCGCCTTGTCCTTGTCGTACGGGATGGGGGCTGCAGCGGCCGAACCGTGCCCCATATGGTACGGGCTGACGACGGTGGACGAGGGAACGCCGAGTCCTTGGAACAGTTCGTCGATGATGAATTGCGCGTCCACTGCATAGTTGATGGCCAACCGGGCCTGCGGGGCAACAAACGGACCGGAAGCACAGTTCAGGTAGTACATCACCGAAAGCGTATTCAGGGTCCTGCTCCATCGGTAGGCAGGGTCGAAATCAACGGTTTGTTCCATGTGCTCCAGTTTGACCGCGACATCGACGTCGTTCCCGGTTAAGGCGCGATACCGTGCCTCGGCTTCGGCAAAGGCGGTGACCGTGATGCGAGGCGGTGTGCTACTCCCGGATATGCGCTCCAGATCGACGTGTGTCCCCGGTTGATAGTCGGAGACCCGATAACGGCCGGTTCCAAGAACAGGGGCGCCACTCGCATTTTCCCGGCAAACGTAGAACTCGCTGAAAATTTCCGGGATATCGGCAAAGGGTTCGGCGGTTACGACCCGCACGCATCCCTTTTCCTGCGCCGAAAACACGGTGTCGGCAAAATAGCGCGCGTAAGACCATTTCATCCCGAAGGTGTCGACGGACCGCAGAACGCCCTTGATGTATGCGATCACATCTTCGGCGTCGCAGGGCTTTCCATCGTGGAAAACGGCGTCGTCCCGAATGAAAAAATGCCAGCTCCGACCGTCGTCAGCGCATTCCCACCTGGCGAAAAGTCCGGGATGAACGCTCCCGTCCGCCCACCGGCAAAGGGGTTCAAACACAAGATTTTTCAGGGTCAGAATACTGGTGTCGTCGGTGACCCGGGCCACCGGCAGGAAATCAACCTTCTCCTGTGCGATACGCAATACGTTCATGCCCCCACCTAATCTTTCTTCCGGTTTCGGGGATTGAACCAGTCAACAAGGGCATCTCCGATCAGGTTGAACGACAGGACCGTCAAAAGAATGGCCACACCCGGTGCCAGGGTGACCCACGGGGACTCGCGGATAAACTGCAGATTGAGAGATACGTCAGCGCCCCATTCCGGCAAGGGAGGCTGGGCGCCAAGGCCCAGGAAACCAAGGCTCGCGGTCTGCAGGATGGCGCTCCCCAAGGACAGGGACGCCTGTACCAGCAGCGGGCCGAGGCCGTTTCTCAGGATGTAATTGGACAGAATGCTGGGCGTTGAAACGCCGATGCAAACGGCCGCCTCCACATAAGGTTTGACCACTATGCTGAGGGCCTGACTGCGCGCCACGCGGGCGAACTGGGGAGACAATGTGATCGCCACGGCAAGCATGGCGTTGGTGAGGCTCGGCCCCAGGGCGGCGGCCAGCGCGATAGCCAATACGAGGGCCGGGAATGACAGCAGGGCATCGACGAAACGCATGATGACGGTATCGACGATGCCACCAAAATATCCGGCGATGGTTCCAAACGTCACGCCAACGACAAAAGCAATGGAAACGACGCCGATCCCGATAGCCAGAGTAAACCGGCCGCCATAGAGAATTCTGGATAGGACATCGCGGCCGAAATAGTCGGTTCCCAGAAGATGGTCCCAACCGGGTGTTGCCAACTTTTCCGTGATGTTTAGCTCAATGGGCGTATAGCTTACGAGCAACGGCGCGAAGATGACCGCCAGCAACAACAGAAGCAGGAACGAGCCACTGGCGACGACGAGGACGTTCTTTTTCAGGAAGTAAATAAAGTCATCCATGGCGTTCACCGGCTGATCCTTGTTCTAATTCTTGGATCGAGATAGCCATAGAGGGCATCAACGATGAGGGACGTCAGCATGAACAGCAGGGCAAATACCAGGGTGTTTCCCTGAATGACGGGATAGTCACGGTTCTTGATGGCCTCGAACATGAACCGGCCGATCCCCGGCCAGGCAAAAACCGTTTCCGTCAGAATTGCCCCACCCAGCATTTCAGCGAATTTCAGGCCGACAATCGTGACCGCGGGCAGCAGTGAATTTCGCAGCGCGTGCACGAAAATGACGATCCGTTCGGCCAACCCCTTGGCCCGCGCCGTGCGGATGTAATCCTCGCCCAGCACTTCAAGCATGCTGGTTCGCACAAACCGCCCGATGGTCGCGCCAAGAAAGGCCGCTAAAACGGAGGCTGGCAGAAGAACATGGAGGAAGCCGTCCCAGGCGAGCTCATAATTTCCTGATATGATTCCATCAAGGATAATGAAGCCCGTAATTGGATCGGCGATGATGTATGGGCTAAGGCGGCCCGACACCGGAAGCCAACCGAGATAGACGCCAAAAATCAATTGTAGAATCAGAGCTAAAAGAAATGCGGGCGCCGACACCCCAACCAGCGAAAAGGCCCGGTTGGCGTGGTCGAACGCCGTATTGGCCCGAATGGCCGAAAACACACCACTGGGAATGCCGATAACCAACGCCATAAGCGTGGCGATGATGGATAGCTCAAGCGTCGCCGGCAGGCGCGACAGGATTTCGTCGAAGACCGGACGGCCCGTCTTCATGGACGATCCCATATCCCCCACGAACAGTCCGCTGGCGTAGGAGGTGAACTGCTTGAACAAGTGATCATCGAGATGAAGCTGCGCCCGCAGCGCCTCGATTTGTTCGTTGGTTGCGCCGGGTCCGAGAAGCGACGCCGCCGGATCGCCCGGAATAATCCGGGCAAGCGAGAAGATGATCACCAACACGAGGATAAGTACGGGAATCAGCATCACAAGCCGGCGGAGGAAGTATTTAATCATTTCGTGGTCCGGCTATTTCCCGCGCGTAATAGAGAAAATACGGGACGGAGCTTCGGAGGACGCTCCGTCCCGCATAGTTGGGTACAGGGATGTTTAGTTTTTATAAACGCTCCAGTATTCGTTCAGAGGGGGAGCACTGTTGATCACGAGGCCCTGGACGTTGGACCGCTTGAACACAATGATTTTGTTGCTGAACAGATAAGCTGCCGGAACGCGATCCATTATCATATCCTGGATCTTGAAATAGAGCTGCTTGCGCTCTGTGAAGTCCACTGTGGATTGGGCCTTCAGCACAAGAGCGTCAAGCTCGGCATCCTCGGGCATCCGGAAGGTCATGGCGGAACTGGCGAGGGCCGAGTAGTACCCGATCGTGATGTGGGCGTCGGGATCGTTGTACCAGGGCTGGCGTCCGTCCATGGCGATCTCGTGCTTGCCGGTGGTGTGCAGATTCCGATAGATGGGGAATTCGGTCTGCGCCACTTCGACGTCGATGCCCACGTCCTTGAAATTCGCCTGCAGGAAGGTGCACAGGCTGCCCCAGAGATTGCCCTGGAACGAGTAGAGCTTGAACTTCAGATCCCCGGGCTTGTATCCGGCTTCGGCCAGAAGCTTCTTGGCCTTTTCGGGATTGTACGAGAACGCCCGCTCCTTCATGGCCGGGTTGAAGGCCCAGCTATTGGTCGGAAGCGGCCCGTAAATCCGGCTGGCCGTGCCGCCGAGAATGCCATTCAACAGGCCGTCGTAATCAATGGCATAGGCCATGGCCTTGCGCACCCGCACGTCGTTGATCGGGCTGTCGGGATGGCTGTTGTTGAATTCGAACTGACGGAAGATCTGGCTTGGGACCTGGATCACGTCAACATCGGGGTTCTTGGCAAACGCCTTGATGTCTTCCACCGGGATGGAATAGAGCTGGCCGTTCTGTTGGCTGATATCGATGCCGCCATTTTCCAGCTCAAGGCGCCGTGTCGAGGCCTCGGGGATGACCCGGTAAATAATTCGCGAAAGCTTGGGTGCGCCACGGAAATAGTCAGCGTTGGCCGCCAAAACGACATTGGTGTCCGGCGTGTAGCTGACGAATTTGAACGGCCCGGTTCCCACCGGATTGACGTTGAATTTGTCGCCGAACTTCTTCACCGCCGCCGGGCTGACCACAGCCGCCTGGGGCTGCGCCAAAATCGACAGGAAGACCGGCATGGCTTTGGTCAGGGAGATTTTGACTTCCAGCGGACCGAGCACCTTGATCTCTTTGATGAGGCCGAAGTTGGCTTTCATGTAGGGATTGATTTTCTTCGTGCGCTCAAACGAGAATTTCACGGCTTCGGCGTCAAACGCCGTGCCGTCATGAAATTTCACACCGCTGCGAAGCTTGAAAGTGAATTCCGTTCCATCCGCCGATACGGTCCACGATTCGGCCAGTCGCCCTTCCATCTTTTCGAACGAAGGGGGTGTCCAGGCGACGAGCGTATCGAAGACGTTCAGGATGACTTCGCTGCCGATGGGATAGGCTTTGTTGGTGCCCGGTTCCAGATTGGCGGGGTCGGAATTCACGGCAACGACAAGCGTCTTCAGTCGGTCATTGGCCTGCCCTGTAACGGCGTATCCGAAGACCAACGCCACCACTGACAGAACAAATAAAAAGCCTCGTTTCATGCTCATGTAAGAGCCTCCTCTTTCGGTCCTTGAAGGCGACGGGAAGCCATGACCCATGATGGCTTCGGTCGTCGCCACGGTCGATTATAATTCCAAGCCGTAATCAAATGGGATTCTGACGGCAATTGCAATAACATGACTTATTAATAAAAGGCGATGTATATAATGCGAAATTATATCAATCCGTGGCATTCACCGCTTACGGGGTCTCCTCTTGAAGGAAGCCCTCTATTTCTTTGACAAAAGCGGCGGCCACGCGCGATGGCGGATGGTCGGCGCGCACAATGGCCACGGCGGTAACCGGTATTCGAGGTTCGAACGAACGCCGCACCAAATCTTTGGAACGCAAGAAACGGGCAGAAAAGGAATCGACAATTGCAACGCCCAATCCGGCGTTCGCCAAGGCGCTGGCGGTGTGGCAAAACCTTACTTCCACTCCAGAATCATAGTGGGTTCCAGACTCGGCAAAAGCGCCTTGGATCAGCGCCCCAAGCTTCGATTCCTTGGAAACGCGGATGCCGATATAGTCGTGCTTCACCAAATCAGCGGGCGTAATTGTATCCAGCGCGGCCAACGGATGATCCGCCAAGAGGACACATTCCATATGCCCCTCGAACAGGGGCATCACGTCACAGCCTGGATGGCTTTCCACACCCAGGAGGATACCAATATCCTTGATCCCGGCGGTGACATCGCGAATGACGCGATCTACTCCGTATACATCGTAACTGATGCGCACATCCTGGCGGTCGGCGAGAAAACTTTTCAGCGCGGTGGGGATCGCGGTTTGTCCCAGCGGCGCCGTTGCCGCGATGCGCAACCGCCCCTTCCGTGTCGCGCGAATGGCCCGCACCTGATCCTCGATGCCGCGCAGCATGGAGAAGACGGGATCCACTTCTTCAAAAATAATACGCGCCTCATCGGTGGGGATTAATCCGCGATTGGTGCGCTCGAACAGGGTAAAGCCGAACTGCTTTTCCAGCGCCTTCAACGCGTTGCTGACCGCCGGTTGGGAAACGCCAAGTTCTTCCGCCGCCCTCACCGTCGTAAGATTGCGCATTACGACACCGAACACTTCAAGCAGCCGAAGACTGAGATCATTCTTTCGATCAATCCTCACACCCAGCACTCCGTTCCGACCCGCGACCCCAAAGTTTGGCCCAGCACCAATTATTCCGAGAAACTCGAAAAATGAAAGGCAATTCCCAAGGAACGCGCCAATTCGAATTCACCGAACACACTCGCCAAGCCATCGACGACTACCTCAGGCACCAAGCCAAGAAACCTGGCGATATTTGTTCGCGGGACGTCGTGGTCATGATCTCAGCCTGACAACACGGCAATACGCGAGGCTGGTCTCGGAGTGGATATCAGGCATCGGGTTAGACGCCTCTTTGTTCGGCACGCACTCACTTCGGCGGATCAAGGCAGCGCTCATCTATCGAAGAACGGGAAATTTAGTAGCCGTGCAGTTGTTGCTCGGTCATACAAAGGTTGAAAGCACCGTCAGATACCTCGGCGTCGAGGTGGACGACGCACTGGATATCGCCGAGCAAGTTGACGTCTGATTTTGGCGGCAGAGCGGAAACGCTCTGCCCCTGCGGCGAAGGGGGTGTTTTAGCCAAATCCGGACTTAGGGATTCTGCATTACTATACCCAAAATGGCTCTACCCGGTTAGCCCAAGCCCAAAATCCACGTTCCGCCGATAATCCACAGCGCCAGAAACGCGGTTTGCGAAACCATCATGACTGTGTGACGTCAGCGCCTATGGGACAAATTGAGTTAATTGCGTAACGGAGGGAATAGCACTAGCAATTCTTCCGTCTGCTTTTCCATCTCAACCGGACCTTCCGGATGACCAAGTGAATGTGCCGCTTGTGACCCAATGCGGTCATCTTTGTTAAGGCAGCGGCGGCATCAATAGACCCACGACTATTAACGAAACCGCTCAGTCGTGGTAGTTGGAGGGTGACCAGAATCGGCGGGCCGTAAAAACGTCCTTCGCGGTCCGTATTTGGGAATGCTTTTTTTGTTCTGCCGGTTTTGCCACCAGGTTCCAGCCTGCCACGCACCGTAGGCGGTCCAGTCCATTGCCGTGTTACCAAAATAATGGGGTCCCGGCTCAGCGGGTGGGGTATCACTGGCAGCGGGTCTAGGTGAAATCGGTCCGGGGGGCGCATTCGTTAACGGTGGTGGGTCATTGCCCCAGGAGCCAGAAGAACCGCCTCCGTCGCTGCTTCCTCCACCGAAAGCACCGACATCGCTGCCCGAAACGTCCGGAGGCGTTGGTGTGGTGTTTGGTCCACTACCAGACCTGTTAGCCAACCAAGTGTCGATCCGCCCCGTCGCCTGACCGCCCCACCAGCCAACCTGTGCCGTAATATCGGCAACCGGGTTGTCAATAAATGGCCCTGGATCGGGTCCCGGCCACTGTGGTGTGGGCGATGCAGGAGTTGGGTCCGCCTGAGGCCCCGGACCGCCGGGTTGTGCTGCCCCTCCTGGTGCGGGGGTGGGACACGAGGTTTCTCCCCCGTAACCGGAGGAACAGGGATCGTCGGTTTGGGGCGGGGGTGCTGCCGGTGGTGACGGCGTTGCAGCCGTTCGGGCAGGCTGCGTCGGGGAAGGACATGCGCCCGCCGCATTCGCATTTTCGGAACAGAAAGCCGGGCCCGTGGCCCGAGGCGAAGGGGCGGGTTGGGTCGCCGGTTGCGGTGGAAGCTGATTTGGATCCAAGCCTCGAGGAACCTGGGGTCGGAAATCCCCCGGGTTTAGGTTACCTTTTTTTTCGTCGGCGAACGCGGAATGCGCCCCGAACACCAGCACTCCCACCAGGAAGGCCATAAGGATGGAGTTGGCTCTTGGCATCCGCTCCTCCCACAAAAAGCGTTCCCCAAAGACGATCTCAATTCCACTTGTAAAGGACCCCGTCAGAATCACGTTCACGCGGCCTTAAATCAAGGCTTTGTTTTGCGGAAACTACAGCTTGACGGAACAAGGTTTCAGCAGTCGCTTCTCACACTTCAGCGGACACCGCAAATAGAGACGGATACCCTAATCCACTCAAGGCACGTAAGGGGAGATGTCTGCTCAGCGCGGGTTAACTGAAGGATTTTCAGGCAACCATAAACAGCCGGCTATGACCCTGAGCAGTCCTTTCTCAAAAGAGGCATTCAGCCGTGGACAATGCCCTCTATCTTTCTTGTGGCCAGCCGTCATTTGGTCTTTCCAACGACGATCCTGGCCTTCTGATCGCGACCGTAGTAGCGCCGGGCGTAGTAGGTCAGTGTCCGTTCCAGGTAACGCGCCAGTTCATCGACGGCCACCTCGCCGTCGCCATTACCGTGCGGTTTCTTGTCGGCTTCGCCGCTCATGCCGGTCAGGTAGTACTTGGTGAACAGGCCGTGCGAGCTGTCTTCCTCCCAAGACGCCATTTGTTCCGGTCCCCCGGCGGCGATGACGGTGATGTTCCCAGGGACGACAGCCGCCTTGGGGCGCACAAAGATGCCCGAAGCCCGCGAGATCACGGTGCCGCCCTGGCTGGCACCGGAGAAACAGGCCTCAAGGATCACGGTCACCGACTTGGCCGGAATGCGGCTCAGGTTGGCGTACAAGGTATCGAGAGGGTAGCCATTGATCTCGATGCGTGCCGCGTCGGCATCCGCCGGAACTAGAAAAGCCGTGCCCTCCTTGCCCGCCGGAGCCCCATGGCCTGCGTAGTAAACCCAAACCCGGGAATCGCCCGGCCGCACCCAGTCGAAAAGCTGCCCCTTATGTGTGCGTTCCGAACCGAAAACCCGTTCGATCTGCGCTCCGGTGGCATCGCGCAAATCAATGATGTTTCCCCGCCGAATACCCAACGCGGCCAGCGCGTAGCGTTTGAAGCTTTCGGCATCGGCGTGGGCAGGCGGTACATTGGGGATGTCCCGCCCCATCTTGGCATAATCCGCGATGCCGATGATGACGGCGATGTCGTCGACGCGCTGTGGCCCATTGGGGAAAGTGATGGGGAGTGGTTTGGTCGCGACGCGCCGTTGCGGCGGCTCCCGCATGGCGACGGCTACCGGAGCGGCCCCGGTCGTTGCCCCCTCCGGGCGAAGCACCGCGCCCGGAACCCAGCCCACCGGTCGCCCTTCCTCCGCCACTTGGAGCCAGCCCGACGGCAGCCGCCCGGTCACATGGACGACACCACCCAATGCAAGGGATTTCACTTTCCCGGCTTTGGCCATGGGCAGTTTCCGTGCCACTGCGCCGTCGGTGACCACCTGGTAGAAGGCGTCCTCGACCGACATCTGAGTGGCGATCCCCGCCTTGACCCGCCGCCGTTCCTCTCGGGCGGAGGCAAAAACCGTCCAAGCCGGGGCAAGGTCGCGCTTCAGGGCGGCGGCGAGCCTCGCCACGCTCTGGGCCAAGGCGTCGTCGACGCCTTTCTCGTATCGGGTGCCACCATCCCACGAGTTGTCCCTGCCGGTGGCGTCGATGTCTTTCGTCAGGACCGTCTCGCCGTCGGAGTCGGTCACCCGGTAGCGGAACCTGCCGTGTATGTCCGTCCAGTTGACGTCGCTCAGGGACAGCATCTCAGCCCAGACGTTCAAGGCCTCGCCGCTTGGAGAGGAGAAAAGCCCCGAGCCTTCGAAGCCGGTTGTCAGCAGGTTTGTCAGTTTCCCCCGGGCCCGTTCCGAATCGGACTGCATGTGCGCTGTGCGATACTCTTGGTATTCGCCGGGCATGCTCTTGATTCGTTTCCACTCGAAAGGAAGGCTCCCCACCGTCCCAAGGGTAAATTCAGGCTCGGCCTGAACCGAGGCCCCGCCCAGCCCCAGAAGAACGGCGACCAAGCCGAGGAGGAAAAGTGCCCGCCTCATTGGCCGCGCAGTTCTTTGGCCACGACGATTCTGACTTTCTGGTCGCGGCCGTAATAGCGTCGAGCATAGTAAGTCAAAGTGCTGTCAAGATAGGCATCAAGTTCCTTCAGAGCCACCTTGCTGTCACCGTTGCCGTGTGGGACTTTGTCTGCCTCACCGCTCATGCCGGTCAGGTAGTACTTGGTGAACAGGCCGTGGGATTTGTCCTCCTCCCAGGACGCGATCTGGTCCGCCGCCCCGGCGGCAATCACGGTGATGTTGCCGGGCACGGCGGGCGTTTTGGGACGGACGAAGATGCCCGAAGCCCGCGAGATCACGGTGCCGGCCTGGCTGGCGCCCGAGAAGCAGGCCTCCAGCACCACGGTCATCGACTTGGCTGGGATTTTTCCGAGATTGGCGTAAAGCACGGACAACGGATAGCCGTTGATTTCGATCCGCGCCGCATCGGCATCGACGGGAACCAGAAACGCGGTGCCTTCCTTACCTGCGGGAGCGCCGTGCCCTGCGTAATAGACCCAGACCCGCGACTGACCCGGCCGCACCCAATCGAAAAGCTGACCCTTGTGGCTGCGGTCGGAGCCGAAGACGCCTTTCAATTGGGCTCCGGTGGCGTCGCGCAGATCAATGATGTTGCCTTCACGCACGCCAAGAGCGGTCATGGCGTATCGCTTGAAGCTTTCAGCGTCGGCATGGGCGGGGGTGACGTCGGGGATGTCCCTGCCCAACTTGGCGTAGTCCCCATTGCCGACGATCACCGCGATGTCGTCGGGCCGCGATTTTCCCTTGGCAAAGGTGACGGCCAGTGGCGCGGTCGCGAAGTTCCGCGGTGCCGGTTTCCGGGTCGTAACGATCGGCGGCGCGCCCTCGGGCCGCAGCGCCGTTCGGTGGGCCCAGCCGTAGGGTTTGCCGCCCCGTGCGATACGGAGCCAACCCGATTGCAGTCGGCCGACGACCTGGGCGAGACTGCCTCGGGGAAGCGTACCGACGGCCTCGGCGTTGGCTCGGGGACGCTGCCGAACCGTGGTCTTGCCCGCAATCACCCGATAGGTGCCGCTTTCGGGTTGCAAGTCCCGGGCGATCTGTGATCTTTCGGCCTTGGTCGAGGCCAGTGTCTCGGGCAGGACCCCTTCGAGCATCCCGGCGACTTCCCGGAAGCTTTTTGAATAGGCATCGTTGGTCGATTCCCGGAAGGCGGGCTCGAACAGCACCTGAGTATATTCGTCACCATGGTTTTTAGTGGTGTGGTCCAGGAGGATCGTGCCGTCGGACATCCGAAACAGATAGCGGAGCGTGACATCGACTTCGGCGTTTTCCTTGTCCTTCACGAGACGTTCGAGGCTGACCTCGACGTCGATTATTTCATTGGCAGCGGGCGTGAAAAATCCTGGGCTTCGCAGGAATCGGTTTACCCCGTCCCGGAACGGTGCCTCCAGAATGTGGAAGTATTCGGATACATAGTAGGCCTTGTTGGCGACCGAGATTGAGAACGGCTTGACCGTCACCTTACCTAGGCGGGCATCGACAACCGGGGTCTGGGATTCGCCGGAGATAACGGGCCTTGCCGGGAGTTCGATCGGCCTCGGGGGTTGGCAGCCCGTCAGCGGTACCGCCAAAGCAAAGATCAGGCCGAAGATTGTTGCAGATCGCATTCCCATCCACTCCTCCGCCACCTTGTGGAGAGTCCCTTCTAGCTCGAAAGGCTGGATGTTTTCTTATGCTTGTTGGCCTCCGACATTTTAAGGCAAACAGGCGGCCTGCTCAATCATCATGGTAATCGCGAGGTTAGAGGAGGCAATAAACCGAACATGCATTTTCCGCATCGTCCAAATCCCAAATGGTTGGCGTAGCATGTCTCTTCCTGGCTAAAAACAGACATTTAGCACTGGGTGACGTGACGACTGCTCTTCGGGGGTAAGCCGACATTTTAGGTGTTCACGTCCGCTGTTGAGGGCAAAGCAGAACAATTTCGGGGCGGGCGTTAAAGGCCGTTGATGACCCGAAGCGGTCTTACGCGGGCCGATTTACGAATAGTTCAAGTGAGCGCCGTTTAGGACGCGGATCGGACTCGCGCCGGAGTGACCGGAATTGTGGATACGGCTTCAAGGCCATGAAAACGAACCCGGAATGGCCGTTCGATTTGAACCCTGATTCTGCTATACTCGCACCTGCCTAGAATAAGGCCAACGTCAAAAAAACAGGACAGCAGGTTGACGCGATGCCGCCGAGGTGATCGCTCCGCGCTGGAAGCGTTGATGGGAGGTTGTCATGCAGAAGTGGCAAAGGTTTGTCGTACATCAAAGTGTCGCCTCGGCAATGCTCGCAGCGCTTGCGGTATTCATGTGTTGGCCCTCGAGTGTCACCGCGTCCGAGTACTCGTCCAACATCACCTCTATGCCCGAGGCGTCCTGCGACGCCGCGTCGAACGGTCGGCGGGTCTGCGCCAATATGGCCGATGCGCTGGGCGAGCTGGTTATCCGTTTCGCCGACGGCCAATGTCCAAAGCCCCGCGCCGCCGTTCAACTTGCCGCGCCCGGTTCAGCTGAGGCGCGCTGGCACCTCAACTGTAAAGGGACTGACTACCTGCTGCGGGTACAGGATTTGGATTCGGTGTCCGTCTCACCCATTGATGTCGCCAGGGATTCCCCTCCGCCCGCCGGCGGCGGCCCTTCTCCTGCCCCCGCCGCGCGCCCAAGCCCACCGAACGCTCCGGCGGTCAGTTTAGCCCCGCCGGTTCCGACCGTCACCAGACCGCCGGTATCAGCCGCGCCGCCGCCGGCAAATCGTCCACAGATCAACCCAGCCCAATCTTCGCCGCAACCGCAGGACCAGGGTGGATGGAAACCGGTGACATGGTGAAGCAGCTTGTTCTCCGCCGTGCAATCTCCGTCGCCATCGGCTTGGCGTGCCTATTGGGCGGACCCATGACGGCGAAGGTCTGGGGCGATGATTACGCGTTCGTGATGTACATGGTTTTAGGTGCGCATGGCGTTTTGGACCAAGGTGAACTTGATCGGGACGAAGCGGTTCTTTTGCGCAATCTCCACGAACAGGCGAAAGTAAAGCAGTGGCTCGATCAACGTCCTTCGGGAACTGCCAATGTTGCGGCGCAGCAGAATCGGCTTCGCGAATTGGTCAAGCTGGAAGCCATCATCAAACAGGGGAAAATGCCGGCTTACGCGGCTCGGGTTGAGCAACAGAAAGTGATGAAGGAGCGCGATTCGTTGCTCGAAGCCGTAGCCGAAACCAAATCCAGCATCGCGGCTTATGAAAAACTTGTCAGCCTCTCGAAAATGGGCATTGGTTGTAAATCGGATGCATGCCGAAAAAAACTAGAAGCAATCAACACCGACATCGAAGATGAGAAGAATACGATTACAAGAATTAATAAATCCATCGCTGCTGCAGATAACGATTTGTTGAATCTCAAAAGAATTGAAAAAGAAAGAAGCGATTCTTCCTGGATCGCCGCCCAAATTAAGCTCCGACAGGACTTCGAAAGAGGCGCCTTGTCACGATACCAGAAAAAGGCCCTGGCTGAGATCAACGACATCAATGATTTGCTGTCCGATCCGGAGTGGAAGGATTCATACGAAGATTTGAAGGGACGGTATGCGAAGGCCGTGCTGGCGCTGAAGGACCTGCAACTGTTTGCCAAAAGGCTTGGCATCACCCTTCCGCCGGTCGAAGTTCCGCCTATGGCGAACCCTCAAACCGCATCCGCGCCTCCCGCGGCAACGCCTTCACCCACGCCCCAAAGCTTGACCACCCGGGGCTGGTTCGAGGGGGCGACCGGAACCGGCGAACTCACCCTGACGCTTGAGGGTCAACGGGTGACGGGCAACATCAAAGGGAACACCATGACGGTTGCTGTGGTTCCGGCGAACGGTGCACGAACCGTCAAGCCCGACGGACGGATCGTGGTTTCGGGACAAGGCGCGGATGGCCAACCGCAGACGGCAACCTGGGACCCGAATGAAAAAACAGAGACCATCCAAACCTCTCTGGCAAATGGCTGCACCCAAACCACGGTACGCGAGTCGTCCGGATTTGGCGGCGAATATCGAGAGAACATCAGTTTGCGGCACGCGACCGATCCGAATGGACATTGCGGAACGATCGAAACCGCCGGTGGCAACTGGGATCAGATCCGCTTCGACGGAAGGGTCGTGGGAGGTGGCGTCAATGGGGAATCAATCAGCGGAACCCTCG
>Ga0233431_1001220_pt1 | contig 46299 bp, 46 predicted proteins | sample SI_118_April2016_FD_179867 | JGI IMG/M metagenome (GOLD analysis project Ga0233431, IMG submission 179867) | Seawater microbial communities from Saanich Inlet, British Columbia, Canada - SI_118_April2016_200_MG | ecosystem: Environmental > Aquatic > Marine > Inlet | place: Canada: British... | reverse complement strand
TTAGATTAGCTCACATTTTCCAAAATTAATTGATTGATATGAACAACTTTTCCAATTCTGACGCTGAGTTGATTCAGGCAACGATTGACAACGACCAGGAATCTTTTAAAATATTTGTGGAGCGATATCAAAAACCGATATTTTCCTATTTATACCGGTTTTTATATCAAAACAGAGAAGCAGCCGAAGATATTACACAATCTGTTTTTCTTAAGGTGTATCAAAATTTAAACAACATCGATACCAGCAAATCAATCAAATCCTGGATCTATCGCATCGCGCACAACGAGGCTGCTAATTATCTGAGGTCTGTATCAAGTAAAAAGGAATCTATTTTTGACGATGAACAATGGTCTAAAATGGCAGATCAAAAGGAGCCAGAAGAAGATATTTCAAAGCAGTACACCGACATCGTTCAAACAGCATTGAAAAAACTAAAGCCAAAATACAGAGAGGTCATTGTCCTCTTTTATTTTGAAGAGAAGTCATACGATGAAATTGCAACTATTTTAGATTCATCGACTAATTCAGTGGGAACACAAATTAGAAGAGCAAAACATCAGCTAAAGAAAATTCTGGATAGCTTGGCACCGGATTTGGCAGCTATATTTATAGTTTTATTATCTCTTTTATCAATTAAAAGAGGGAGGACCTTATGAAAAGCATTGATGATATTTTAAGAAAAGCCAAGTCAGAAGTTCCAGAACTTTCTGAAAGATTCAGTACGAATGTTTTGCTTAAAATCAAGGAACAGGAACTCACCATTTTACCACAAAAAATAATAAGGTCACAAATCAACTGGTTTAGTTTAATCATTGGTATTGGACTGCTAATGATTGCATTAATGATTACCAACAACGCCATCTTTGAAATTCAGATGAGTGGTAGTTTAGAATTACTATCCTTTGGAACTCAATATTTAAGTGATTTTACAAAATATTTACCGCTGGATATCATTATACCTTCGCTGTTCATTACAGCAATTTCTGCCTGGTTACTAGTCCGATCACGAATGATTAAACGTGGTGTAACCTTGGTGGTGGCAGGAAGTTTTTTAGTCACTACTATTGGCGGAAGCGCTTTAGCGGCTACCAGCCTCAATGGTAAAATTCAAGCCAGCATTATCAAAGAAAAAACAAATATTCCGATCATCAGCTGGTTTTATAAAGAACGTGCCCGATATCATATGAAGCACGACAGAGTTCAAGTGGGGCAAGTAATTGAACAAAATAGTCAGTTTGTATTAATTAAAGATCCATATGGAAAAACACAAAAAATTTACCTCCCTATAGGTATGAAAGTTACACCAGGACAATTTATCCGGATGAACGGTCAGGTCATCGAAAATGGATTTAAGGCTGCGATAATGCAGCATTGCAATCCCACAAGTGCTGGAAAGTATTTTATGCATATGGGAATGATGATGCCAAATGAGATGAATGGTAACATGATGGAACACCATCGCCATATGAAAGACAGCATGATGCAAAACACGGGTATGATGCACATGAACAAGCAATAGGTCGTTTTACCTATCAATATCACTCCTTTTTATTAAGCATCCTCAAACGTTAAATGAACTTGCGGCTGTCATTTCGATGAGTTCTTTGCTACAAGTTTCGCAAATTCAGTGAGGAGAAATCTTTTTATTTCATTAAGATCTCTCGTCGCAAGCTCCTCAAGATGACAAAGAGGTATCCCTTTTATCTGGTAAATACAATTGCGATGCAGTCTGTTCATTCAGGATGACAACTTTTTGAAATTACGGTTATAAAATTCAAGTTTGTTCATAGAAACAATGAAAAATCATGAGGAATTTTGAATGTTGGCTGGAAAAAAGTAAATGATCAGCTTCACAACAACAAGACCACAAAGCACTCCTATCATATTGGCGGCCATATCCAACCATTCTCCATAGCGATTCACAAAAGGTTGTATTAATTCAATCGCACCGCTATAGGCAATAAAAAATAAAGCAATTAATTTCCAGTGATTTGGCTTACGCAAAGCTGTCGGGAACATTAATACAGCATAGGCAATTAAGTGATGGGTTTTATCGTTACCGGGCACAGACGGCAACGCTTCAAAGGGCCAAAGTGATAAAGTTGTAATAACTGCCAGGATAAATACAGTGAAAGCAATCCAATAGTTTTTTATAAAAGTTAGTAACGCTATCATTTAGTATTTACCTATATGTTAATACTTGAATCCAATGGCAGACTCAGTAGCTCATCTCATTGCAACAACGCAATTGATTGTCAAATGAAAAACCGTGAAGAGAAAAATAATAAACTTACCCCGGTAAGAATATTTGAGTAAATAATTATATTAGATATTTTCAGGTTAAAATGCTCTGGTTTCCTGACAATGATTTTATGGACAAAAAAAGGAATCAATCCGCTTATTCCCATAGCAATACCAAATATCAAGCCAATCTTAGAATTTTTTTCGATTTCAATTAAACCATAGAATATGAGAATAATAATTGGAATATGCAGAAGCAAAAAACCAGTGATTTTGCCTGGTAACTTCAATATCTCCCATTCCTTTTCATAAGCAGATTCAATCTCATGCAAAATAATCAATGTTGCATTCAAAATATACAGCAATGAAATTGTTTTCATCTTAAAACTACCGTGACAGATCATCTTTAAAGGTTATGGAGGTATCATATCTGAATTTGAATATCAGAACAAATCTTGAGAATCGAACGCCATGCTAAGTCGCATTCTCCGCTGCAAAGCTGCGTTGAAAGTCGGTCTTTAGCAATTTGTCATGCTTCGTATTATATTCTCTCTTGGATTAAAGAAGTTATTGTTCTGACATTGCCAGCTTAACACCAAGTGACGCGAAGACCACAGCAAATGATCGCTGCATCCATAGAATGCGCTTAGATGAGGATACAATATAAGCCCGAATACTGTGCGCTGCAATACCATAAAGTACAAAAATAAAAAGTGTCATTCCCATAAACACCCCACTAAGAAAAAACAGCTGAATTATTGGGGGGGTTGCGGCATTTGTTAAAACAAATTGAGGTAGAAAGGCTAAAAAAAATATTGATAGTTTTGGATTAAGAATGTTGATCAAAAACCCTCTAGTAGCAATCTGCCAAGCCCCTTTTTTTTCAACTGAATTATCAAAATTAGGCTCTCCTGTTTCACGCCACATAGACCAAGCAAGGTAAAGTAAATAGACAACTCCTGCGTATTTTAGAACTTGGAATACAACAGCACTCATATGGAGAATTGCTGATAATCCTAAAATGCAAGCGAGCAAATGAGGAATTATTCCAGATGTGCAACCAAATGCAGCAACAATGCTACCTCGCCAGCCAAGAAAAAGCCCTGTTGAAATAGTGTAAATAACACCAGTCCCTGGTATTAAAACAACTACAAGTGAAGTAATAAGAAACTCAGTGGAAAACATTTTTAACTCCAGTTTATATTTAAGAATGAAAACTATATATATTACATAACGCCAGTGTCAATGGAATTTGAGCTCAACGAAAAATTCCACTGAACACATTTGTTGGATTATCAATTGATCAATATTACATGTCGTGCTAGTATTACCGTATTACAAGTAATCATCTAATGGAGAATGATATGCAAACAGCAACAAGTAAACTTACTAAAAAGTATCAAGCAACAGTACCTAAAAATGTACGTAAAAAGCTTGAGCTTAAGGCTGGAGATGTCATTGCTTTTGACATTGACAATGATACAATTAAACTACGAAAAGCAAGACCCATTGACCTTGAATTTAGTTCTGCGCTGATTCCCACTCTATGTGAATGGGATTCACAAAATGATGAGGATGCATATAATGATTTATGAACCATTTGACGTAGTTGTTGTTCCCTTTCCATTTACAGATTCATCCAAAACGAAACGAAGACCAGCTCTTGTCTTGTCACAAAAGACCGAATTCACTAATAAGGTTGACCATTCAGTTTTGGCAATGATTACAAGTCAGAAGAACGATCCCTGGCCTCTTGATGTTACAATAAAAAACAAAATACAATCTGGTTTGACAGCCTCTTCTGTTGTAAGAATGAAAATTTTTACTCTTGATAATCGATTTATATTAAGAAAGATTGGTCATTTATCTAAATCTGACCAAACTAAAGTTAAAAAAAGCCTCTCAAGTTTATTTGATTATTTATAATAATTCCAATCCAACACCAATTTCAGCTGCGTTGCCCAAAATGACGAAGGAGCGGTGGGTGACGTCAGCTGAAAACGCTCGTTATGCGTTTTTTATTATTTTCATTAATTTACTGATAGTATTAAAGTTTCTTCCAGTAGCTGAAACACCCATACATTTCTCAAGATTCGCAACAAGTCGCGACCTTCCGATACCATCTGGAGCATACAGATAAAAAACCTTCCCATTTAATTCGTATTTCTCTGTAGCAGAAGATAGAGTTACCAGTTTCCCGATGTTTGGCGACTTAGGGACTTCGGATAAAAAGAAAATATGTATGGACTTCGCTTCATCTGGACCGAAAGGATTACTTTCAATGGCTTTTTCAAATTCTGATCTTTCAAGAACCATAGTTTCTGGTTTAAAGCCGAATTTTGATTCAATTGCTTTGCTTATAATCTCTCCGGGTTTCTTACTGCCACTGAGAACTACATTACCACTTTGAATGTAAGTTTTAACATTTTGATATCCGTTGGCTTCTAGTAAAGATGTCAGATCTCTCATTGGCAATATATTTTTACCACCGACGTTTATTCCTCTGAGTAAAAATAAATATGTTCTCATAAGTATGCTTGATAATGCTAGCGTTATGTGCTGATTCACCTATACTGCTGTGCGGCCAGTATAAAATATTTTTTCCATTGCTCAGACTTAGTAATATCTGGTTCTTCAAATAGAGCATATCCCTTTTTTATATGATCTTGAAGAAAGTATTTTTGAGGTTTAGCTATACCACTTCTTAATAATTTGGCGACTTCAGTATCTGATAGTTTGAATGCCAAACCACCTGGAAACCATAAAGCACAGATTGTTCCATTAATATATAATGCAGCACCACTGATAAAATGTTTCATTTCTATCGAAAAATCAATTTCAGATTCAATTTTTAGTTCATTTATCTGGCTTGAAAGCTTTTCTAAGTATTCTTTTGCCATGTATTTAATGCCACGTAACGCCGGTATCAACGCGTGCAAAGTGTAATTTGTGCAAAAATTAAAACTGCCAAGACTACTACTGATCAAGTGATTTAATATGGTCTTTTTTAAATCTGAGATTCAATTCATTGCGAGATTTTAATATCTCTGTTTTTGGCATTTTTTTACCACAAATAGTGGTTGATTTTGAGAAATTGACAATTGCATATGTTCCGTCGTCATCAATGTCAAACTGAATGATGGTTTCATTTGTGTCTTCTCTTCGACATGATGGAAATACTTTTTTACCATGAAGGGGATGACCGGTTCGAATATTTTGTTTTAAGTATTCGATCCATTCATCCGCAAATTCCAATGGAATCATTGTCCATGGCCACTTAATTTCAAAAACATCTGATTTTGATTCTTTCATCTCTATAGGTTATCTTCTCTAACGGTTGCATCACCCGCCAGCCCCAAAGTGAAGCGGCGGGGATGGTCAGGTGTATGCTTCTGTTGTGTGTTTGACATTAAGCTTGACTCAAAAACGGTATGTAATTACAGTAATTATATAAACGCCAAAACTGGAGACTTAACATGGCTCAAGTCAGCGAATTAAAACTCGTAAAGATCGGAAATTCCAAGGGAATCCGAATACCAAAATCAATTCTTCAAAAATATGGATTTACTGACTCAATCCAAATTGAAGAGAAAGAAAATGGAATTTTGTTGCATAACAGTAAGATTTCAAAATTATCCTGGGAGGACACATTTAAAGCCATGAAGTCTGAAAAAGAGGACTGGACTGACTTCGATAACGCCCTGCAAGATGGTTTAGATGACTAAAAAATCTTTTCCCAAAAGGTATGAAATCTTTTATGCAGACTTAAATCCGACTATAGGCAGTGAAATCAAAAAAGTCCGACCCGTCGTGATCATTAGTCAAAATGAAATGAACAAATATTTGAAAACGGTTGTTGTTTGTCCCCTTACCTCAAAACTTCATCCAATGTGGAAAAGCCGAATTCAAATAGAATGTGCTAAAACTCAGTCCGAAATAGCTATTGATCAAATTCGTACGATTAGCAAACAAAGACTGAAAAAGAAAATTGACTCATTGGCCCCGGATATATCTGCTCAACTCAGATTCATTATTACTGAAATGTACGGTGAATAGTACTCCTTTTTGATTACCCACACAACACCTGTTTAAACCGCATTCAGTGCCGTTTTTTGGCGGTGAATGTCGGTCTTTAGCCATTTGTTAAACCGTGATAAAACTATATTGACTAAAATTCACAAAGAAACCATAATGGTATTAAAACGAAACTAAATAAATAAATAAATAAAGGAGAAATCAATGCCCGCTATAACTGTAAAGAATATCCCAGACAATCTGTATAAAAACCTTAAACTTGCTGCTCAAGTGCATCATCGAAGCATTAATTCTGAAATCATTGCTTGCCTTGAAAGAGAATTAATGATTAACAAAGTGACGGTTAGAAAAAGAATCGAAAATGCTCGTCTACTAAGATCCAAATTGATAAATGAAATTGTTGATGCTGGTGAAATAGAGTCCCTAATTAATATGGGGAGACCATGATTGTAATCGATACGAATATCATTTGTTATCTGTACTTGCCTACAAAATATTCTGCAAATGCTGAACTACTATTAAAACAGGAGCCACAATGGGCAGTTCCTGTTTTGTGGAAAAGTGAGTTCAGAAATGTATTAATCGGTTATCTTCGAAAAAATTTATTAGATTTAAAAACTGTCATATCCCTACTTCAAGAAGCAGAAGATTTGCTTTCGGATCAAGAATACCAAGTATCATCACTATCGGTAATGAATTTAGCTTCTCAGTCTGATTGTTCAACTTATGATTGTGAGTTTATCGCATTGGCTGACATTCTCAAAACCAAACTTATCACTCAAGACAAACAAATTCTACGAAACTTCCCATCAACTGCATATTCCCTTGAGTCATATCTCAATCCAGAGGTCTAATATTATATTCAGTAGAGTTTTTTCTATTACATATATTGAGTTGTATGGATAATCAAGAAGATTCCATAAACAGGATTATCAGAGAGAATCAGAAAATATTTCAAATAAAATAAATTTTTGCTAATTGATGGTCTTTAATCTGTTAAGGGCGTTGTATAAGCTGTCTTTTAAAGGTTCAAAAAATTTTGAAAAAAAGACTGAAAGTGAATGACTAAGGGAATTTTATAAAATCAAATGAATAACAATTTGACACCAAAATTATCTTTTCAGGGAGAGGTTACTTATTAGGTTATGATACAGTAACAATTATCAATAAGATTTGGCCAACTCACCAGATAAATATTGGTGAGTTGACCAAAATATTTTTACGAATGACCACTATATTTTTACGAATGACCACTATATTTTGGTTCATATCTGTGATCATTATCATTCAAATGAAACCATTTGCACTATTGTACTAATTAATCAGTAAATTAACCAATTAATTCAGTCAGTAATCTGGCTGCTCCACCGGCATCCTCTGCATAACCATCAGCACCAATTTTATCAGCCCAGGCCTGACTGACAGGGGCACCACCGACAATCGTTTTAATCTTATCTTTTAGAGATTTTTCAACCAACAATTTTTCCAGATCAGCCTGGGCTTTCATGGTTGTTGTCAGCAAAGCACTGGTAGCAATAACATTAGCATTGACATCGATAGCCTTATCCACAAATGCTTGAGAAGAAACATCCCTTCCCAGATCGTGCACAGTGAAACCACTGGCTGATAGAAAAGACTCGACAATACTTTTTCCGATATCATGAATATCACCTTTGACCGTTCCCAAAACAACAACACCTTTAGACACAATTTCACCACCGGACACCGCTTTGTTACAAAGATCTGCGGCTAATTTCATAGCGTCTGATGACATCACCAGCTCCGGTAGAAAGATCTCTTCATTTTCAAATTTCTCTCCAATTTCAGAAATGCCCGGAACAAAACCTTGTTCCAGCAGTTCAGCTGCTGCTATCCCTTCTGCCAGGGCTTTTTCCACAACAATCTTTACCTGGTCCTGATCCGCTTCAATAATTGCTTTTCTAGCCTCATTAAACAGTTGATTCATAACTTATCCCCGTAATTTCAATATTGATGACATTTCAATACAATTTAAAGATGTAATTCCAATTAAGATGAAATAAATATGGGAGCAGCAGACAGTTAGAACGCTACTGCTCTATAATGACTACGATACTACTCACCACTTTTAGCGATTTTTATCAGCTCTTCTGCTAAACCATCTTCTAATGGTTTCGGTTGATGTGTTGTCAGAATCTTTTTTGCTTTTTCAACAGAGACCTGATGTAAATCTCTGGAACCTTTCTTTTCCCAACCACCACGCATTCTGCGATCAAACAACTCCGCCTGGACTTGCTCGGCTCTTAAATGCTTCATAGTGTGTTTTTGACCCAGAAAATTACCGGCAATGCCAACCTGTTTTATGAGATCAACGGCCATCAATTCTTTATTAACATCGATACCGTAGATGGTTCTTTTAATCATAGCCGCAATTTCATCATCCATGACCATTTGACTAAAACTTAATATTTGACCCAATTCCAGCATTCCCATACCGTATATCAGATTGGCCCCTGCCAACGCTGGTAACATTGCGGTTATGGTTTTTTCGTGACCGGCTTGAGCGTCAGATAGTTTAGAATCCGCCTACGATCCCCCAACATAGCAAGGTACTTCATAATAATGCGCTAACTCAGCCACAGCCGCACTAATCATACCCATTTCAGGGGCACCAACCGTGGCAGTGGCAGTCTTCATGTAAAAAGTCGTGGTTGAGGTTCCATAAATACAAGGAGTTCCCGGATTTGTCAGTTGGGCCAACACTATCCCACTGAGCACTTCCGCATTATGGATCACTAGGGTTCCAGCCAGAGGAATCGGGGCTGTAGCTCCGGACATGGCCATACTAAGCACATCGATGGGCATCCAGTTTTTGGCTGATTCGATAATCACCGCACAACATTCATCAATAAGTTGTAAAGGACTGGTCGGACAAACACCAAAGGAAACAATGGGTCGATATTTCAGAGTTTCTTTATCACCCACAACAGCGGCTGCCATTTCGATCATTTTTTGGCAATGGTCACCGGACTCAGCATCCATGGCAATATGTTTGGTGGTATTAGGCAAAGTAACTGCACAACCGATAAGATCGCGATAACTTTCCGGCTCGTCTTCCGCAGACACCGGTGGTGATGCAACATCGACATTTTCCAGGGCATCACATAATATAGCCATATTTTTAACATCTTCCAGGTTTGAATCTCTAATTTCACCGGTTTCAAGATCCTGGGTTAAGGCACCGGTATTAAATGGCGTAAACCCTACTTCCCTGCCACCCATCATAAAATCCTGGGCCTTGTCACGACCTGCCAGTAGTATATGGCTTGGACATTGCGCCATCGCCTCATTGACAAGATGATTAGGAAAGCGAACCACTTTTGTCTTCTTATTTACCCAGCAACCACCCTTTTCAAAAATTTTCAGGGCTTCATCATGATCTACAAAAACCCCCGTTGATTGCAAAACATCAAGTGTTGCAACGTGAATCTGATCCAATTCATCTTCAGTAAGAGACTTCAACCCCCAACCTTTCAGCGCGTTTATACCGGCCATCGGTACCTGCCTCATTCCAACCTCCTTTTCTTATTTTTTTTGATGAAATTTCTAAAACAAACAAATAGCTTCCGGATTAAACATTAAGATCAGGGAACGTATCAAGTACATTTCCCCTGATTTAAAACTGTAAATTGGAAGTCCATTTATTATTAAGGATTTATTAGCCGGGATGCCTTATTTCATCTCATAATCCAGCATAATTTAGGAGGTATATATTGCACAAACGGTACCTTTTTAACCTCTTTCCATTTTCACCAAAAAGATACCACTGCCAATAATAAACAAAATGCCAATCAGCGTGGTTATTGATGGTATTTCATTCCAAATTAAATACCCCATTAAAGCCGTTGGTACCATCCCACAATACTCAAATGGTGTAATGGTAGAAGCTTTTGCTAACCGATAGGCCTGGGAAAGGCAATATAATCCCATGGCTGCAATAATACCAAGAGTAATCAATTTAAGCAGATCGGAAAATGTAGGAATCACCCAGGCCCGGGTTAGAAATTCCATACTGGGATGAACAGTTAAGGTAGGTATGCCACTTCCCATAAATAGACCAAGAACACCTGACACAATAAAAGAACAGATTATAAAATAAACACTCATCACAGAAGCGCTTTCCGTAATGGCCATTCGTCTCGTAATCATCACTCCTCCTGCGTAGGCCAAAGCGGCGATAACAGGTAAAATGGCTGCCGGATCAACAATTCCAATACCTGGATGGACAATAATGATTACACCAATAAAACCTGTTAATAATAACATCCATCGATGTAGCGAAACCTGCTCCTTAAGTAGAATAACAGACAAGAGGGTCACAAAAAAAGGTGAGGCATAAAATAAAGCGATAACATCGGCCAAAGGCATCGCTGCTATTCCCAGATAGAAAAAGGTATAAGCAAGCAACATTAATAATGACCGTAAAATATGCAAACCGATTTTTTTGGATTTTAAACTGGCAAAACCGGAATCAAAATAAACCAATATCAGACAAGGGATAAACGCAGTAATAGCTCTGCAAAACATAATTTCAAAAACAGGATACCCACCACTTAGAGAGCGTATAATTACATCCTGGATAGAAAAAACCACTACCCCTGCCAGTAAAAACAAAATGCCTAAAACTGCCTTATCTTCCTGATAATTGATCGTCATGTTTTAAGCCTCTTTACCTGCCATTCTATTTTGGATTTCCTGGAAAAAGCATCAATAACAGAAAATTTTAATACTGCAAACGGCAATCGTTAAAGAAGTTCAGTTTCAGCGGCTTTAATGATTTTTTGCATTTCTGCTTTGATCTGCGCTTCGAGAGGAGTTGGCTGATGGTTGTTAAGTATCCATCTGGCTTTTTCCAGAGCTATTTCATGGGGATCTTTAAACTCGTTGTCCTGACCTGACCATTGGTGAGATACTCCCGGATTCCACAGTTTTCGCATGTTTTCAACAGTATATTTAGAAGCCAGGTAATGGCCTCCGGGCCCGGTTTGGGTTATTTCTTCTACAGCTAAAGCGTAGTCATCTACAACGATACCCTTAGTCATCGCCTCAATGGAGTTGATCACTTCGTCTTCAAGAATAATTGCTTCATGAGACAGGGTTGTGTAGAGTTCTGTTAATCCCATATTAGGAATCATATCCGGCGCGGTCTGAAAAACAAACATAGCATCAACCGCTGACTCCTTTCCGTGACGCCAGGTTCCTGGTTTTTGGGTATCACCGGATCCAAAGCCGCACATTACCGGTAAATCATAGTAATGCCCTAATTGCGAGATCCCTGCATGAAGCAGATGTTGCATCCTGGAAGAAGACATACTCCCTCCGGTTAAAGGATTCATGGTAACGCTGAAAAATGAATAATAGCAGGGTGCTCCAGGGTGAACCAATTGTAAATAACAGATGGTGCTTAAAATTTCAGCATTTCCCTGCACAAAAGTTCCAGCCACAGAGGCAGGTGCTGTTGCCCCCAAAGTCGGCATAGTAGCCACTCCAACCGGTAGGCCGGCTTCAGCGAAAACTAATCCAGCCTCAAGAGACTCAGCATCTTGATTTAGTGGAGATACGGGGCATATCAGGGCTGAAAGTGGTGGCCTTTTTTTGGTTTGATCACTGCCACCACCAATCAGTTTTGCCATTTCCACCACATATTTAGAAGGAGTTTTTTTTACACTACTAATGATATGGACATGTTTTTCAGTATTGTTAAAAGAAGCTTCAACTTCATGAAGCGGCATCAAAGCAGTTGGAACATCATGCGCACTGACCATTGGCCAGTAGTAACTACAGGAAGGCAAGTAATCACAAATTCTGGCCATATCCGCCACATCCTGTTTGACAGATTGACGTCGCTCTCGAGTGTTAATATCAATGGTAGCCATCCCGGTACCGGCATTCGCTAAATAGGTTTTTTCACCGTTTAAAACCATATCCAGTTCCCTTCGTCCACGGGTTGATGCCATGGTATAAGTTCGCGGAGCCCTGGCAATAGTGTCCATCAATAGCTTAGTAGGAATCTTTACCCGTTGTTCTTTAAAATCAACGTTTGCTCCTGCTTCTGCAAAAATTTTCAACGCTTTTTCAGAAGGAAAACGAACACCGGTCGTTTCAAGAACCATCAAGGTTGCTTCATGGATCTTTTTTACATCCAAATCTGATAAAAACTGGATTTGTAGCTCGGGTTTCATTGAAATGGGCTTAATTGAGGCAGTTGGCTTCTTATTTTGTGTATTCATGGGGGGGGGCTCCAATACTATCGTTATTTAATATCCTGATATTTTTTGATTCATTTTCGTTTGAGTCATCATTTTTTTTAATCCTTTGTTTTTCACAAAGGGTTAAAAAAAGGGATGAAGGGATACGCACTGATCTATCTTATTTTTATTACCCCAGTGCAATGAATTTGCTGTTCCCAGAGCGAAGTCAAAGGGTGACAATACTGACCAGCCACCCTTTATCTTTCTTCTTTATATAAAATCCCTGATATTAGCCTTAAACAGATTCACAGAATTAATCTCTATATCAAGCAATTTTGCAATCTTACACTTAGCTTGAATACCTTTTGAGCCACCACTCATCGAAATAATGGTTCCAATATCAAGTTCTTCCCGTAATTCCAGCATTTTTTCTTCATCAGTCAGATCTATAACCTCAACCCCCAATTTTTTGGCAACATATTGTTTGGCATCATTAATTTTCATTTTGCGGGACATTTGCATCCAGGCAACCAGATCTCCGGTTGTCCGCAAGCCTCCCATAGCAGAACCCATAATATGTGCGCACTGTGAACCAAGGGTATCACCTGTGCCTATCTACAAGCCATCGGCCATACCGATTTGAACCAGGGATTTTGAAGCTCTGGTGACTGCACCAATCGGAGGAACTTCATATAAAGGCACGCCACAAACACCCATACCAACATTGGGATGAATTGGGATATTAGCCACTTCAGCTGTTGCCTTAACCATGGTCACAGAACGCGACAAGTTCCAGGGAGTGGTTTCGGTTGTGTTAACATTGACAGTGGGGCCAAAAATATCTACGCCTGCCGCTTCTGCTACTTTCACCAACTGATGAGGATAGAGTCCTGCCAGTCGAGTATCCTCAAAGAAAATCTTTCCATGCATCCCCAGAACAAATTCAGATGCCATTCCGAGTTCCATATACATGTTCGGAGCGATTTTTTTCAATTCACGAACGGCTTCCAGCGCTGCAGCCATATCCGCATCACCGGCAGAACCACTGGTGTCAAAATTCATGGCTTCGCAACCGACCTGATTCAATTCTTTACCAATATAAACCAGATCACTTTTTAACTGTTGCTTAGCATCCAACTGGGCTTGTCGTGCTTCATCAATTTTACCTATGGGCAAAAGTTCTGCCGGATTGTCAAAAGGACCATCCGGTCGAAAATAAAGTCCCATATTGGGTTGTGACCCATAAAACATTGGAATCGTGGTCGTTTGTGAAGTCGAATAGTATTCATTGGCTTCATAATGAATCACCGCTTTGGCCGGTTTATAACTAAAATCATTATGCCCCATACAGCAGGTATCACCACAGGCTGCCCTTTCCCAGTTCAAGATGGCTGTGGGACGACTCATGGGAATTCCCATCCCACTATTTTCCTGATCCGCATAATAGGTCATAGAACAGGAATCATCGGTGACAACAACCTCTTCCCCTGGTGAAACACTAACGATTCTTCCAGGTTCACAAAAGATATCCAGCAACTGCTCCCTTTCTTCTTTGGTTAAGGATGGAATTTGGGCACGATCAGATGCATCATTGGTTCCCCTTATAATATCTTCAGCAATCTCATCTTTTGTCATCATAATGCGTCCACCATCACCCAAATGAGTCATCACTTGGTTGTGCATATTTTTTCTCCTAAAGGTATATGTGGAATATTCGTTTTAAATATTATTATTCAACACTTTTTGCAATTTTCACCAATTCTTCCGCCAGTCCATCTTCCAATGGTGCCGGTTTGTGGTCCGCAATTAAAGCTTTGGCACGTTCAATGGAAGCCTGATTTAGATCTTTAGCGCCTTTCTTTTCCCAGCCACCACGCATACGCCGGTCCAGTAATCCGGCCTGAACTTGCTCATCCCTCAAATGTTTCATGGTATGTTTTTGACCAAGAAAATTACCGCCGATTCCAACTTTTTTTATCAGATCTACTGCCATCAATTCATCGTTAACATCAATTCCACGTACGATTCTTTTAACCATGGCTGCTATTTCATCATCCATTACCATTTGGCTAAAGCTTAATGTCTGTCCCATTTCTAACATGCCCATTCCATACATCATATTGGCACCTGCCAATGCGGGTATTAAACTGGAAAGGGTTTTTTCATGACCGACCTGGGCATCAGATATTTTCGAATCGCTCTAGGTACCTCCGACATAGCAGGGAACCTTATAATAGTGAGCCATAGATGCTGCAGCTGCACTAATCATTGCCATTTCCGGTGCCCCCACAGTCGCCGTTCCATGTTTCATGTAAAATGTGGTTGTGGAACTACCATAGATAACGGGTGTCCCCGGATTGGTTATTTGAGCCAGAACAATCCCGGCTAGTACTTCAGCATTATGAACGATGATTGTGCTGGCCAAGGGAATCGGAGTAGACGCCCCGGACATTGCCATACTTAACACATTTATCGGTAGATGATTTTTGGATGCTTCAATGAGTACGTCACAGCAATCACCAATCAATTGTAATGGACTGGTGGGGCAGACACCAAATGAAATAATTGGTCTGATCTTTAGTTCATCCGTTCCACCAACAATTGCTGCCGCCATTTCTATCACTTTTTTACAGCGGGCGCCTGACTCTGCATCTCCATCAATATGCTTGGAAGTATTTGTAAAACTAACAGCTGCAGCGTGAAGCTCAAAAGAACTGTCTGGCATGTCTGTTGGTGAAACCGGTGGTGTATAAATATCCACGTTTTCCAGGGCATCACACAATATCGCCATCTCTTTAACGTCTTTCAGGGTGGATTCTCTAATCTCTCCTGTCTCCAGATCTTCGGTTTGAACAGCCGTACCAAAAGAGGTGAAACCAATGTTTTTACCTCCCATCATGAAGTCATTTTTGGGATCTCTTCCGGCCAGCAGAATATTACTGGGACTTAAACGAATGGCCTCGTTCACCAGATGTTTAGGAAAGCGAACGACTTTTGTTTTATGGTTAACCCAGCATCCTCCTTTCTCCAGAATTTTCAATGCCTCATCATGATCAACCAGAAGTCCGGTGGACTGCATGATTTCAAGTGTTCCCACATGCAGACGCTCCATCTGATCTTCCGTTAAAGAATTAAGGCCCCAGCCGATCAACGAATTGATTCCAGCCGATGGTGTACTTCTCATCTCACCTCCTCTTTAAAATTAAAAAATCTGATTTTGTAAAACTCACATCTCATATTCCCTCTCTTTTGTTTATCATACTCGGTAAAATAGAGATTGAAATAAGGTGCTAAGATATCTGCAAACTCTTTACCATAAATACCCTTTTAACATTGGGCAGGTTTCCATAATCCTTCCTGTTCCAGATCTTTCATGGCTCTGATAATTCCTTCCCGCAATATATCAACCATTTCATCAATTTGCGTTTTAGTGATGATTAAAGGCGGCGACATAACATTCATATTCACAACCGGTCGCACCATCAATCCCAATTTCTGACAATGATTATCGATTCGCAGTCCCATCTTATAATCCAGCTCAAGTGGGCTCTCTTCATCTTTCTTTAATTCACATTCAACACAGGCCATTAAACCCTGTCCCCTGACATCTCCAACAATCGGAATGTCACGAAGCTCTTGCAAACGGTTTAAAAAATGAGGGCTCACTTCTCGAACGTGTTCCAGTATCTTCTCATTTTCCATAATCTCGATATTTTTCAAAGCTGCCGCACAACTGACCGGATGCCCGGAATATGTATAACCATTAGAGAATACAGCACCTTCAGCTTTTTCACCACCCATTTCCTTCATCAAGCGATCTGAAACGATACAGGCTCCCAATGGCAGATAGCCGGAGGTTAATCCTTTGGCGCTGGTAATGATATCAGGTTGAATATCAAATACCGGTTCAGAGGCGAACCAATATCCCAAGCGACCAAATCCGGTTACCACTTCATCTGAAATGTAAAGAACATCATATTTTCGGCAGACATCCAGACACATGCGATGATATCCAGGTACCGGAACAACCACACCACCGGAAGCTAAAATGGGTTCCGCGATAAAAGCACCAACTTTATCCGGACCCAACTCTAAAATGGTATCTTCCAGTTCCTGAACCTTGGCATCTCTAAATTCTTGCTCGGTCATTTCTTTAGAGCGCCGGTATGGATTCGGAGAACTAATAAATTTAACAAGATCATCGGCAGCATCCTGATAGTTTTTATCACGAAACTTTCCGGAAACAGTGGCACTTAAATAGGTACTGCCATGATAGGCATCTTCCCTGGATATTGTTATCTTTTTTTCCGGACGACCTCTAAAATTATTATAAAACATCATCAACCGTAAAGCAGTATCAACTGCGGTCGAGCCACCTGTAGTTAAAAAAACCGTATTCAAATCACCAGGTGTCAGGCTGGCTACTTTTTCAGCCAACTGGGCTGAAACATCACAAGTCAGATTAAAGGGTGAAAAATAAGGTAGTTTTGCAGCTTGTTCCGCTATCGCTTCAACCATTTCCTTTCTGCCGTAACCAATCTGCGTGCACCACATACCCCCAGGACCATCAATCAGTTTTTTACCATCTGAATCATAGAGATAGATCCCTTCACAACTGATTGCCGCAGTACGTTCATTGTGACCATGATATCCCATGTCTTCCCAGGGATGTAAAAAATGTCGGTTATCTCGTTCTCTGATTTTTTTTGTTTTGTGAACTTCATTGGAAATTGATTGAATATTTGCTGTTTTCATATCTCTACCTCTAGAAAAAACATTTCCGGGGAAGTGTTGGGTTAAACCTATTTTCAACGAAACACCCTTTTAAAAGGGAATCAACCCAAACATATTTAAATCAATCTTCGCTGTCAAGTAAAATGTATGAACGTACATTTAAAATATACTAATAATTTCAAATATTTCAAAGCCCTATAAATCTTTTATTTATCTGTAATATATGATTAATAATTATTTATTTCTTATTGAAAAAATATTAAAAAACTATAGTTACTTGCTTTTATTTATTATTTTATCTAGGATATACTCGTCACCTCTTTTCAGCCTAAACTCACCTCAAAACAGATAATACTTAATATGATCCGAAAACATCCAAAACCAAAAGGACGCGAAGCGATAAAAGCCTGGAATCACAATAAAATTATTGAAGCTTCCATCGAAGTTATTGCTAAATATGGAATCGCGGGTACTACTATATCACGTGTTGTGGAATTAGCTGATGTTTCCAGAGGATTAGTAAATATTCATTTTAAGAGTAAGGACATATTGCTAAAAGAAGCGTTAAATTACATGTTCGCAGAATACAACAATACCATCGACAACGCCGTAAAAAAAGCTGGTAGCAATCCTGTCGATCAAATCAAAGCCATTATCACCGCTAACCTTGACCCTTCAATTCTGAATAAAAAAAATATGGGCGTCTGGTTTGCTTTCCGTGCCCAAATTCGATCCATGCCGGAACACCTGGAAATGGTTGAAACCCGGGATAAATGTTTAACCAATCATTTACTAAGAATTTTTGAAACCTTAAATTTAGAAGGTGGATATAAAATTCCAGTTAAATCTGTTGTCAGGGGATTCATGGTAATGTTGGAAGGTTATTGGTTGGATTTCCACTTACATCCCAGAAATTATGATCGCGAAGAGGCGAAAAACACCTGTCTTTTTTTTCTTGCTGGATTATTCCCAAAACTTTTTAAGTAACCTTAATCCGTTTCATAACAAACTAATTAGTCCTTGAACGAAAATGCATCAATCCGGTAATTAGGGGACACGTGACTATCTGGTATTTTGTGGTTAAGTCTTTGCTAAGTATTGTACATGTTCCCGAATTACCTATTTTTCGTTCAGACACTAATTATCGAACAGATGAACAAAATTATCGACCAATAAAATGTTAAACCGCATGTTAATCGGTCAAAATCCAGTCAGTATCGTCAAAAAACATTGTCAGTTATTGGATTATTTTGCAGATCATTTATTATTCTGGTGACAAGTTTTACTTCACTGATGCTGGATAAAATATATCTTGGGTAATCATTGGCATAATCATCCCTTGTTAAGTTTTTAACCCGGCACCTTTTTTTAAAAGGATTAAATTAATTGTAAACAGAATGACCGTAAATAAAACTAACATGCAGAATCCGAATACAATATTGATATCAGAGAATCCTAAAAATCCATATCGAAAACCGTTAACCATATATAAAATTGGATTCAGTTTAGACACCGTTTGCCAGAAGGGAGGTAATAAAGAAATAGAGTAGAAGACACCGCTAAGGTAAGTTAAAGGTGTTAAAACGAAGGTTGGAATGATAGAAATATCATCCGGTTTCTTTGCAAATATGGCGTTTATCAACCCCGCTAAAGTAAAAATCGCAGAAGTCAGGAAAATAAATACAAAAACAATTCCGATATTATAGATATTCAGCTTGGCAAAAAACAGCGAAAAGACGGTGACCAAAGCTCCAATTAACAATCCTCTGGTAATCCCCCCAAAACAAAAACCCAATATCGTCACCACCGGACTGGTCGAGGAAATAAGAATCTCTTCGATATTCCTCTGCATTTTGGAGCTAAAAAATGAAGAAACGACATTTGCATAGGAGTTTGTAATAACTGACATCATGATAATTCCGGGAATAATAAACTCCATATATGAAACACCATTAATACTTCGCAATTGAGATCCGATAAATCTTCCAAATATCAAAAGATATAGCCCCATTGTTATAACTGGTGGCAACAAGGTTTGAACCCAAATTCTAAAAACCCGCCGGACCTCTTTACGGACAATTGTCTTAAAAGAAATAAAATTTTGTATCAGCATTTTTTAATTATCCTTTTCAATAAGTGACAAAAAAGTTTCTTCCAGACGATTCGTTTTATTTTTCATACTTTTAATTTCAATCGTATTTTTATTAAAATAGGCAAAAATATCGTTGATGGTATCCCGTTTTGAAACTTCCACCTCAATGCTTGTTTCATCTATTTTATTTATCTTAAAGGTAGACTCAGGAATAGAATCAATGGGGCGGAGCAAATCAAAAATATACTTTTGACTATCAAGTTGATTAACCAACTCTTTTTTAGACGTGTTTTCGATGATTGTGCCCTTATTAATGATGCCGATATTATTACAAAGATATTCTGCTTCTTCGAGATAATGGGTGGTTAAAATAATGGTTCGCCCTTCCTGGTTCAATTTTAATAAAAAGTCCCACATCCCCCTGCGCAATTCAACATCCACCCCTGCTGTGGGTTCGTCCAGGATCAACAATTGCGGGTCATGAACCAAACTCCTGGCAATCATTAATCTCCGCTTCATTCCTCCCGAAAGCGTTCTGGCCTGCATATCCCGTTTTTCCCAAAGGTTCAGGCTTTTCAAGTATTTGTCAGAGGCTGCCTCTGCCTTTCTCCTGGGAATACCATAATAACCAGCCTGATTAATTAAAATATCACGCACTTTTTCAAAAACACCAAAATTAAACTCCTGGGGAACAATACCAATGCTATTTTTGATACGACTAAACTCTTTATCAATGCTCTTTCCAAATACCAGCACTTCACCCATATTCTTCCTGACCAGATCTGTAATGATTCCAATTATTGTGGTTTTGCCAGCCCCATTAGCACCAATGAGCCCAAAGAAATCCCCCTGTTCCACTTCCAGATTAACACCCTTTAATGCAACGACACCATTTTTATATGTTTTGCAAAGATTATTTATTGCTAATGCTTTCATTATTCCCTGTTTATTTTTGGCCTTTTGTAGCTGCCTTCTTTAAGTTCTTTATAATATAAATGTTTTAATCTTAGGGTTCGAATGTTCTTATAAGTTACTGAAAACAAAGACTCTCTCATGTCATTCCGAAGGAGTGTGTAGAATCTTTATTTCATTGAAATTATAATAGATCTCTCACATTCGTTCGAGATGACACATGACTGAAACCAATCTCTAAGATAGTATTTCTAAAAAAGTTAGCTATTTCAAATTTATCCCAGGCAGGATTTAATATCTGTAAATAAGCCACCATAGTGACTATTTAGTAAAATTGAAACTTATTTCGCCTAAGCCACTGATATGGAATATGTCCTATTACAAGGCAAATTATTTTATGATTCAATCTTAACAAAAAATATTGTCGAAATGACCATTTTCACAATTTAAAATCTCCAATAACAAGGGTATTATTTCGGTAAAGTGAAAAAGATACTATGGATTATTTTGACACTGGTAAAGATATTTTGTATATTTTGTCAGATATTACTAACGCAACCATTACATTTCTTCTGAGATCTGGTTTTAATCAATGCGACAATAAGGGAAGATATTCCAGGAAACGGGTAAATCATTTAACAACCCGATCAAAATTTTATCATTAATTAAAGGAAACTTTATGCCAGGTGCCGAAGCCAGAGTTGCACTAACTGAAATCAAAGATAATATAGATAAGCAAGACTTTATTAAAGCACGTTTAGTGATGGATCATTTCCCAAATCTAACGCAATCGGAACAGAAATCAATTCTTTTTGAATTAGCAAAAGCCACTGATGATTTTGCGGTTCCATTGCTTTGTTATCTGGTAACCATGAATCAATCCATTGTTTCTGAATTCCCAACAATACCAGATACCATTTCGGCGAAAGCAGTTCATAGCTCAAACATAATTATTGAAGGGATAGCAGGAGATGTCCCTGAAACATATTATTATCTAAAATTAGCTGGTCAACTGAATATTCAAAAAGCAGTGCCTAACCTCATTAAGAAACTCTTAAAAACTGAAGAAAAAAGGTTACAATTAGCAGCTATTACCAGCTTGGGTACTCTTGCTAACCCCGATGCAATCAATGCCATCACTGAATTTCTATACGTGGACGATTCGGAACTAATTAGAGCAGCAATTACGGCTTTAGGACAAATTGCCACACCAACTGCCATCCAACGACTCTCAGCAAAATTTGGAATAAATCAGGATACAGATTTCCAGATACTCGATATTTTTGCTGAAATACAAGATGATATCTCCTTACGAAAATTGAATGAAACATTGCAATCAAGATCGGCTCAGAACCGAAATCATGCCCGACTCAAGTTAACAAAAATAGGTATTAAAGCCGTACCTATGTTAATTGAAAATTTACTGGGTCGTGATAGTGATCAGCAGATTCTATCTCTGAACATTCTTCAACAAATCGGAGATGAAAGTGCTGCATTGGCAATTCGCAATTTAATTAATAATCAACCCAAAAGCCCTAATGTCAGATTCGCTGCTTTTGAGGCCTTAGCAGATTTATCAACGCGTAAGGGGGATTATGTCCTGGCCGGAGGGCTTTCTGACCCGGATAGTAATGTGAGGTTAACAGCAGCCAAAGCCATAGACCGAAACCTGGATAAAGCTTTACTGAATGGTGTAAAAAATATTGTCAATCATCCGGGAGCAGAAGCCATAAATATCACCAAAGCAATAATAGATGCCCAGACGGAAAACTTATTTTCAGGACTAATTGAGTCAGAGTATTTCCAGGAAACTGCAATCGCTTATCTGGGGCAAAATGTTCATAAAGATATCAGAACATTTTATATAGACATTTTGATAAAAACTAAATTTGAAAACTTGGCGGATAGAATTAAACATTTATCCCAATCACAATCAAAACAGTTAAAGGGTCGTGTGTGTGTTGTTGATGACTCAAAAATGGTTTTGCACCTATACCGGTCAATCATTACAGAGTTAGGGTATGAGGTCATTTTATTCTCTGAGCCACTGGAAGCGATCTCCTGGTTGAAAAATAATAAACCTGATTTTCTTTGCACGGATTTAAATATGCCGGAAATTACTGGTATCGAACTAATACAAGAGGTCAGAAAGAAATATAGTAAGAAAGCCTTACCCGTATTCCTGGTAACCACTCAAAATGAAATTCAGGACAATAAAGCGGCCTGGAAAGCAGGTGTCAATGAAATAATGTTCAAACCTTTTGATTCAAAAATAATATCGGCTGCCTTTAATAAAACAATAGAAGATAAAAACCGCTGACAAGCTATTTTTAAGGCAATTAAAACCTATCACATCTACCGTTTCATCTCTATAGCCGACAGATCTCTCATTCTGACCAGAGTATCGCAATTCAGTGTTCGAGATGACAAAAGGCTCAATGCGATTGAAAAGTGCTATAGATAAAATTTAGCTAAATAGATACCGGCTTTTAATTTGCATATTATTAGGTAGTATTGTGATTTTTTAAAGATCGGGTTCTATATTGTTAATAGTTTTACCATTTATGGACAAAATTGTACTGTTTGCCCCTTAACTGGATTATTTCAGAAATTTAATGATTATGATAAATTTTTTGTACTATGAGACCTTCAGTTTCATAATCTTTGAATGATCTAAAATATCTTTAGCAATTTGCATTGAACACATTAGGACACTTAGTAAAATCGAAGTGTCTTCGAAAAGTATCCCTTCGAGTTCTCTCAGGGAACCATTAAGAAGGCAAACTTTGGCACAACTGTTTTTTACAATTAGGTTCAATGCAATATAAAAGCGCTACAGATCAAAATATCAGATATTTTTAAAACCAAAAAATGATTAATAAATTGCTGACAAGGTGATATTGGTCATTTTAATACCATTGAATATTATGAAAAACACTAAAAACTCAATGCATCAGCGCCTGATTTTAGCCATAATGCTCACTATTTTATTTACAGCTGCTTGCAGTCAAATCAGAATCGCATATTTTTTTGTTGATTGGTATATTGTTGATCGAATTGATGACTATCTGGATATTTCAGATGATCAGGAAAAGTTTCTGGATGATAAAGTTGATCTATTACACGCCTGGCATCGCAAAGAAGAGCTACCTAAAATTGTTACTTTTTTAAAAAGCCTAAAGATAAAATTAGCTAAAGGGCTTTCAGAAGAAGATATACCCTGGTTTCAGTCTGAATACAAAGCCATCCAGTCACGTGCCATCGATAAAATTTCAGACGATTTTGTGGTTTTTCTGGGCACAGTGACACCGCAGCAAATTGATCATTTAGCCCAAGCAGTAAAGAAAAAAAATGAGGAACACTATGAAAGAAATTTCAAAATTTCAGAGAAACTATGGCGGGAAAAACGTATCCAACGGACCCTGGAAAATTTGGAAGATTTTTTCGGCACACTGACCAAAGAACAGAACAAATTAATTACCTCCTCCATCGAATATAAGCGTGAAGATTATTTGAGGCAGTTTGAACAGCGTCAACAAGTGCAAAAAAAGATTGAAGCGGTATTGAGAAGCCAGGAATCTCCAGAAAAAATAAAAAATGTGTTTTTAAGCTGGATACTGGATCCAGATGAAATAAAATCCGACATGTATAAAAAATTTTCCAAGCAAAGGACCGCAAAATGGGTAAAATTTTGGTTAACTGTGGAAGATACAATTACTGCAAAACAACGAAATGTCGCACTTGAGAAAATTCAGGATTATATAGAAACGATAGAATCGATGGCTAACGGTAAAAGCTAAGCTACGTTAATTACCTGCTATTTAAGATGTTATTGGCGAGAAAAATAGATGTTTTTAAATTGGGTAGTTACCGTTTCTTCCAGGTCATCCGAATCAGCCATCAAGGCAATATAACTGACTCTCTCTATATTTTTTTTCAGTAAATTTTTGAAAGCAGACTTTAAATCAACCTTTTCTTTTAGCCACTGATTAATATGAGTGTCTCCGGATTGATTGGCTACAATCAAAAGATTTTCACCAACCGGGCTTTTCCAGACAGACCCTTTTTTCATCTGTGATGCCCAGACAAAGGAAAAACCGGTAGTATTAGTTCCCACAAACCCTTCTTCATAAACGATCAAAACCCTGGCCGGAAAATCATCCCCGGATCTTTGGTTTTCTGAATAATTTTTATAAATATGATTAACTTTCCAGCTCCAATTTAAATAAGGTGTCTCTTTTAAATCTATGTCTATCATCCGATAAAATAAACCAGCGGAATGCTTACTCTCAAGTGTTAATATCGGCTCTCCGGATTTAAGTGTTATATTGAAAGCTGTTGTTTTCACAAGCTGTTTCATTTTCCATGTATTTGGTTCATTCAAATTAAGGTATTGATCTGCAAATGCAGGAACAGCTAATAAATAGAAAAAAGAACTCAATAAAAACCAACATTTAAAATTTTTAAGACATTTTAAATTCATTATTTTTTTGCTTTTTAATTGTGATTTGATTTTAAATTAACCATCCCCAAAATACTCCAATGGCACTTACTGCTACCATTAATCGATCTTTAATTTTTCATTACTCTATTGTAATCATTTAGCTTCCAATTGTAATCAATATATCCAATGTCAGCTTTTTGAGATTGAATGAATCGCTGATCCTGCTTGCTTTCAGTAAATAGATGCGCCCATGAAGCAAAAAACTCCTTTAATGAATGAATTCCTTTGTAACCCTTTTCGAAATCGACCTGATACCAATCAAAAATTTTAGATATATATAAAGTCTGCTCTTTGGCATTGTAATAATTTCGTTTTTTATCAGACAAAAATTGAATCAAATTCTCCTCTAGCTGCTGATTTAGTCTCTCATAAACATAGGCTTCTTTTCTGATGGGCGGACAACTCCAGGCAGCACAAACCAATGCAAAGTGAATATAGGGTTCTTCATAATTATCATTCTTACGGATCATTTCATGTTCTATTTCATCCAGATAAATTTTGCGGCCAAATAAATCAAATAATTTCCTTTCCCAGGGGCTGGTAAAAAAAGAACTCATATCTTTGATAGATTCCAGTTTTGGGTATTCCAGGAGGATTAGTTTAACAGTGAAAGCATTATAAGCATTCATTAAAAAAGCCAGTCGTTTTGACTTTTCCCACTTGTTGAAATCAGTCGTACTAATTGTATTTAGGCCACTCAGGTACAAATCAAGTTTTTTTTCCTGCTTTTTGAATTTCTGGTAATCAACCATATTTGAATGACCGTCGGGCATTGTGATCACAAATGATTGTAATAAGTCATTCCACAACATATGCTGATGATCAAAAGCAAACAAAGGGTTAATCGAACCAAAATAAATAAGAAACAGACCATAGAATATTTTTTTCATTATTTGCACCAAGTATTAGATCATAACAATCACTTTTTATATGACCTCTGATTGCCTGTTAACAGGATGTTTTTTATCCTATATAATACAACTATTAGTCCCGAACAACGCTCAGACGATGTCATTTACTTAAAATCATTTCTGTCGGATCAATATTCAAACCTGATATTCAAATCTTTATTTTGAGGGTATCGTTACAAAGCCTCACGATCCTCGTAACTATCGGGTATTTAACTGTTTAAGCCTTTACTAAAAATTGTATATGTCCCCAAATTACCTACTTTTCGTTCAGATACTAATTATTTAAATAAATCAGTACTAATATATCGTTCACCGGTATCCGGAAAGATAACCACAATCATTTTATCCTGATTTTCCGGTTTTTCAGCGACCTTTAACGCAGCATGTGCAGCCGCACCAGAGGAAATCCCACAGAGAATACCTTCCAAGCTGGCAAGTTTTTTGGCTGTTTCCAAAGCCTGGGCAGAATTAACCTGGATGATTTCATCGATAAATTCTGTATTCAATACAGCTGGGACAAAACCGGCACCAATGCCTTGAATTTTATGGGGTCCAGGATCACCTCCAGACAAAACAGGTGACTCTTCTGGTTCAACCGCAATGGAAACAACATTTTTGTTTTTACTTTTAAGAACATCTGTTACACCGGTAATGGTTCCACCCGTTCCAACACCGGCAATAAAAATATCCACCTGACCATCTGTGTCTTCTAGAATTTCAATGGCAGTCGTTTGCCGATGGATTTCCGGATTAGCAGGATTTTCAAACTGATTCGGTAAATAAGCGTCTTTTGTTTCCGCGACAATTTTTTCTGCCTCAGCAATCGCTGCTTTCATGCCACCAGCACCTGGTGTCAGAACCAGCTCAGCTCCCAGGTGGGATAATAACTGACGCCTTTCTACACTCATCGTTTCCGGCATCGTTAATATCAAACGATACCCTTTGGCAGCGCAGGTATATGCCAACGCAATACCGGTATTACCACTCGTAGGTTCAACAATCGTTGTATCTGATCCAATCAATCCTTTTTTTTCGGCATCAGCGATCATAGCATTCCCAATTCGACATTTTACACTTCCCGCAGGATTGCCACTCTCCAGTTTTGCATAGATTGTTGCCGGCAAGCCGTCTGCAATTTTATTTAACTTAACCAGTTTTGTTTTCCCAATTGCTTCTGTTATATCCTTTAATTTTGCCATTATAAATACCGTATCTGTGAGGGTTAAATTAAAATATTTTTAAAGAAGTTCGAATTGTTATTTTAAAATTATCTATTTATAACAAGATAAATATAGTCCTATTATAAATATGTGTCAATTATTTTATAATTTTAAAAAACTCATTAAGATTTGCTCGGGGAGCTCTAAACGAGTTAACCGGATGGTCATAATCTCCATATCCTATTGCTATAGCCACCAGCAGTTTTTGAGAACTTGGTAAATTTAAATAAGATTTAATAATAGACTGAAAATCTGTAACAGAAGCCTGGAGGCAACTGTCAAGTCCAAAAGTATATAATGCCAGTATTAAGGATTGCACAAAGCCACCACAATCATAATAAGATCCTAATTCCATTTCCGGATTCATGTGAATAAAACCAAAAACAGGTGCGCCAAATCCATCAAAGTTGGCGCGCATTTGGGTGTTTCTGCGCTCATGATCTTCCTTTTTAATACCTAAAGCCTGGTAAAGCTGCATCCCGATTTGAAAACGACGCGTTTTATAGGGATCGATCCATTGATCCAAATAGGCTGACATATCAGGGTTAGCTGGAATTTTATGATCATAAGCATTCAACAATTGATCGGCCAGTTCTTGTTTTTTTTGGCCTTTCACAAAGACAATCTGCCAGGGTTGCATATTGGCTGATGACGGTGCATACTGTGCGATTTTAACAGCTTCAATTAAGATTTCATCAGAAACATCTTTTTTTAAAAAGGCTCGAATTGATTTTCGATTTTTAATAGCCTGGCAAACATCTAAATTTTCTCGTTTTTCCATTATCATTCCCGATATTAATATTTATACACTTTCTTACCGCCAAAAAGGTAAAACAGTTTATGTTAGCGATATTATGATTGTCCGGCGGCAGTGACAGCCTTACTATTATCCAGCCTGATGGTGTCCAAGGGATACCTTACGCAAATACTCCGTTCTTGCTGCACCAGTTCGCAATTCAGTGCTCAGTGTCCGAATGTGATCAATGCCAATGCAAATGGCCATAGTCTGCTTAAACATGGTTTTTTATTACCATCTGAATGACAATTTCTAGTTGTCAGGACGATATCCTTAGGTTAACAGCATCCATAATCACAATCTGATAGTTAATTTACCAATTAATCCTACAAAGCGCAAAGGGATTAAAATAGGTAAATTTCTTCAGTGGGAAAATTAAAACTGGGATATTCATCGAGCGATCCCAGGCATTAATTTATGGTGTACATACCCTGTTTTATCCGTTAAATTATTCGTTAAAAATGATTTTCAAGGTACACCTTATTATTTCTAATAGATTAGAATTATGGATAAAATAAAAAAATTTGAATTCACCTCCATTCTTGGATGGTCCAGCAGTAGATATGATTTATTTACATCCTGTAAAAGAAAATATTTTTATAATTACTATGCTAAATTTGATGAAGATTTTACAAAAGCACATATAGATGCCTTAAAACGACTAACATCAATTCCATTAGAAATTGGGAATATTGTCCATGATGTCAATAAAGTGATATTGGAGCGATTACAAAAAACAGCACGTCCGATTGATCCGGCAAGGTTCCAACAATATATTCTAAATACAACAATGGAATATTGCCATGCAAAGACATTTCAGGAAATATATTACCAGAAACTGAATCAAATTAATTTTGAGAATGACGTATTTCCTAAAGTCAATTTAGCACTCAACAATTTTCTACAAAACCAAAGATTTAATTGGTTACTTTCTGATGCTCTGCCAGCAAGCGATCAATGGGTTGTTGAACCCGGAGGATTCGGAGAAACGCGAATCAACAATTTAAAAGCCTATTGTAAAGTTGACTTCTTATTTCCGGTCGGTGATGAACTATTTATCATTGATTGGAAAACCGGTAAGGCACACACGGAAAAACATAAAAAACAAATGCTGGGGTATACATCCTGGGCTTCCTATCATTATGGCATTCCAGCTGAAAAAATCGTACCTATTGTTGTCTATTTGTTACCGGATTATCAGGAAACGTCTATCCGTTTTAACCAAACTGATATTGAACATTTCAATCAACAAGTTAAGGATGAAACCGTTCAAATGTATGAGTATTGCACAAATGTAAATGAAAACGTCCCCAGAATTAAATCTGATTTCCCGCTCACCGAGCAAAAAATATTTTGTAATTATTGCAGTTACAAGGAGTTGTGTTTTCCTGATTAGAATTATTTTTAGTCCAACATTTTTTTTAGCAATTATCATTCTTATTGGTCGAATTTTTCCTTCAATCCAAGAGCACTGAAAAATCTCTATTATGGGCGTAATAGATCCTTTATTTTGCTACACAAGAGCAATTTCAGGGAGCAGCAAATTTAGTGCTCAAGGATGACAGCATCCATTATAAGACAATTACAATATCTGTTGCTATTATATAGGTCTGGAATCACTTACTAAAACCTACTTTAGTGAAAAAACTATGTTTATTGGACATTTCGGAGCCGGTTTAATTGGTAAAAAAATCTCACCGGTAACTTCATTGGGAACGCTGTTTTTAGCCTCTCAATTCATTGACTTGCTATGGCCGACTTTTTTGCTTTTGGGAATCGAAAAAGTAGAAATTGTACCTGGAATTACTCAGCTGACACCCTTCGATTTCAGCTATTATCCCTTCTCACACAGCTTAGTTGCAGTGGTGATATGGGGATTATTACTAGGATGTATCCATTTTATTTTTAAGCGAGACATCAAAGCTTTTTTCTTGTTGGCATTGCTAGTGCCCAGCCATTGGTTTTTAGATTTATTGGTTCATCGACCGGATTTGCCCCTTTCTTTTTCTTCAGATCACTATTTTGGTTTGGGTTTGTGGAATTTTCCAATTGTGGCGGTCACCATTGAAGTTACTATTTTCCTATTGGGGATTTATTTTTACACCAGAATCACCACTCCAAAAAATAGAATTGGAACTATTGGATTTTGGGGTCTGATGATTTTTTTAATTTTCAGTTACCTGGGGAATTTTTTCAGCCCACCACCACCGGACACAACAACGATCGCCTGGGTAGGGCAAACTCAATGGTTAATCATTATTTTGGCTTATTGGGTAGATGATCATAGACAATTCAGAAAACAGGCTTTGTTAATTTAACATGGAAATCTTTCATTTGAAACCCGCACAATAAAAGATAATAGATATTATGCTTTTGCCTTCGACCGTGCTTCATTTGAAGACAAGGCTCCCATCACAAACTCAACCTGCCCATCCATAATAGCTACTTTTTGGTAGAATAAATTTGCATTATTACATTTCTTAACCTAGAGTTAAATTTTAACCCAATGTCAGACACAGACATTCTTCCTGCAATATATCAAAGCGGCATTTTAGCCCTAAGGAGGTAATGTGAATTATGAGAACCAAATAGAAAACAGATTCTGAGTTGGAGTGGGTGTAACTCCTGCCCTAAATCAACAATTTTCCCCGGACAAACATTTTCATTTGTAAATTGCAAAATGCCTGTTCGGGTTTTTTTTTGACTATCCATTCAAATTCTTTTTCCGCAAAACAGACCAACTTCATATTTTGTCAATAAAACAGAAACATTGGCTGACAGTTTATTAATATTCAATTTTGTTAGTGCGCTATTACATAAATTTGTTTACTAACGAAGGTATTCTTCAAAGGAATGACCAAATCAACGACAATCATTTTACAACACACTTTCATTTTTTTTGGAGAATTAACACCCATGGATGAATATGAAAAATAACCGTTATTTCCTGATTTACGCTGCTTTGCTTATGGCAGTCTCAATTTGGGGTTTGTCTTTTGTAGTAACAAAAATCGCTTTGAAAGAATTTTCAGTATATGGATTGATATTAGCAAGATTTGGAAGTGCCTCTGTGATTTTTTTGATTATATTGACGTTAAAAGGATTTCCAAAGTTTACTAAGACTGAACATGGCAGTTTAATACTCATAGCAATTTTTCAGCCTGGGCTCTACTTTTTTTTCGAAACAATGGGCCTGCAAAACACGACAGCTTCAAAAGCTGGGTTGATAGTAGCAATGATACCAATCGTTGTTCTACTGTTGTCTGCTATTTTCTTCCGAGAAAAAATAACCAGCCGATCAGTAACCGGAATTGGTTTGTCTCTGGTTGGTGTTGGTCTTCTAATTATTGGAGAAGCAAACGGTAGCTGGCCAATGGGAGGAAACATCATCGGTGATTTATATATGTGTGGGGCGGTACTTTCCGCAGCGATTTACATGATCATGGTAAAAAAACTGAGTCAAAAACATTCGGTTTTACATATCACCGGAATGCAAATCATTTATGGAACTTTAATATTCATCCCTTTCTGCTTAATTAAAATTGAAACCTGGCAATTATCGCAACTGTCATTTGGTGCAATTGCAGCAGTTTTCTTTTTGGCGGTATTAGCGACAATTGTAGCTTTTTTCTGTTATAACTTTGCACTCTCCCAAATCGACTCCTCAAAAGCTGTTGTTTTTATCAACATGATCCCCGTTATCACAGCTGCATCTGCCTGGATTATTATTGGAGAATCATTAACGATCATGCAAATGGGTGGTGGCGCATTGGTGTTATTAGCAGTTTGGTTAGTAAACCAAAAAAAGCGACAAGCTGTGAATGAATTACCTCCGACAATTATTAAGGCGTCTTAATCAAAGTCAACATCATTTGTCTTGACTTTGATGATTTTCAGGAAGGGAACCCAGATCTTGCTTGGTAAAGCGGAATCTGGAAGAATTTGATTCCGCTTTAAATGGATTAATAAATTTGTTGATTAGGCAAATGGATTTTTTCTACCATTAAATTCATTTAATCCATCAATCATAGCGATAATATTTTCTACGGGAACATTGGCCTGAACATTATGCACCGCATTAAATACAAACCCACCACTTTTTGAAAAGATTTCGCAGTTTCTTATCACATGATCCTTCACTTCTTTGGGTGTTAAAAAAGGTAAGGCTTTTTGGGTATCTGCTCCCCCCCCCCAAAAAGTTAACTTTTGTCCATGCCTTTCCTTAAGTAGGTCAGGATCCATACCTTTTGCATTAATTTGCACCGGATTAATGATATCAAAACCGGCATCAGAAAATAACTCCATGAAATTTTCCACAGCACCACAGGAATGCTTGAATGTTTTCCAGCTTGTATTCTCATGGATCCAGTCATTGATCTTGCGATAATAAGGTTTATAAAGCTCTTGAAAAGTAATGGGAGAGCAGAAAGTCGAGTTCTGAGTCCCAAAATCAGTCCCACATATATAAACTGCATCAATCATATTACCTGCAATCTGGAAAGCTTTTTTCAGGTTAGAAAGCGCAATATCAGTTTGGGCTTCAAAAATTTCCATTATAAAATCTTTTCGTTTAGCCGTAGAAACATACCACTCCACAATATCTCTGATACCCTTAGGGTGTTTCAAGTTCATGGCCGGAACCAAGGCAATATCCCCTAGTCCGGTACCACCAAAATTAGCGATGACAGCTTTATCGGTTCCTTTGATAGATTCAGCCTGTTTTTTCCAATAGGCAATATCATGATCTGTCCAGAGACCAAATTCTTCCAGATTATCTTCAATTTTTAATTCAGCTTCAACGAAGGGATCCTGTCGGATAATAGCATCAAAAAAGTAACTCATTGTGGGCATCTTGGCGGAGGCCGGATAACTGGTATCTCCTTCAGCATATACCAGAAAAGCACCATCTGTATCAACAGTAGTATTCATCTTACCAGGGACCAGTACCACCTGCCCCCAATGGGTTTTGAATTCCTTATAGTTGTCCTGGACAATACCGAACATATTCCTTTCTGACCACAATCCTACGACGTCGACATCAAAAATTTCCATTAGCTCTTCATCGACTTCTCCCAGCATTTGATAAGGTTCTATAATTTTGACCAGTTTAGGTTCCAACCCGTAATGCTTTCTAATGTTTTCTATTGCCAGAGCATGGATTCCTGTGACTGCAGTAGCTCCGAAATCAACAGCAATGCCTTCAATCTCTTTATGATTTAGGACTGCCTGTACTTTCTCTTTTGAGTTCATTTTTTGCTCCTTCGATTGAAAAGCGCTCTAGAATTAACTTTATCCGACATTCTTCATTTTCTCGGCTATGTCACTCTTTACCTGATTCGATAAGGATTCATAAGAGTGCGTTCCAGGCGGAATCGCGGGTAAATAATTTACTGAAACCTTTTGGAACGGTTTTGGAAGAAAAGTTCCCCGTGGCATAGCTTCATAACCACCTTGTATCGCCACTGGAATTACCGGAATCTGTAGTTCACAGGAAAGAATTGAAAAAACATCTTTAAATCGACCTAATTGCCCATCACGGGTCCGGGTACCTTCAGGAAAAATGACGATATTCTTGTTTTTTTTCAAAACTTCAGCCATTTTTTGAATCGTCTCCACCAAATCTTCATTTAAATTCATAACAATGATATTATTATATCTGGCAAAAATCTGACGCCATTTTTTAGAAAAATGTTTTCCCTTCGCAAAGAAATAAGTATTTTTCAGCATTTTCCGTTTTAACAATTTTGTAACAAATATGCTGTCCAGATAAGTTTGGTGATTAGGAGCTAAAATAAAAGGCGTCTCAGGCAGATGTTCTGCTCCTTTTACCTTAACTCTGAAATATAATCCAATTAGCATCCCCATTAATTTATTAATAAAAATATGGATATAAGCCTTACTGGCTAATTTAACAGGCATAGATTCTTTTAGAATGCTACTCCAATTCGCTACTTTTTCCTCAATGATCACTTTTTCCTGGCTGATAAAATCAGCCAATTTTTTCACTGTGGGATAGTCCAGAAATATTTTTTCTTTAATTTCAATACCAAATGTTTCAGACAAAAAAGACTGAAAAACCACTTTATCTAAAGAATCAATACCGATATCAAATTCAATATGATCATCCGGATAGATTTCACTCAAAGCATGTCGTTTCAGATAATTTTTGATAACATGATATTCCGGATTATTCGGTTCCGACACGAGTTTTCGATCCGCTTTTGTATCATTAACCAAAGATAGCAATTTATGCCGCTGTAATTTTTCAAGCCGGGTTCTTGGTAATGGTTCATGAACCAGACTAAACCCTCGAATTTGTTTATATGGGGCAACCTTTTTATTATATTTATCGATAACTTCCCAGCGGATCAATTCGATAATTTCTGTTTCTCCATGTTTTTTAACATTCATCAAATCAGGCACAATCACCCCAAACAAGGTATCTTCTTTTTGCAAAACGCCTATTTCAGAAACCAGGTCGGACATATTTTCAATTTTAGTTTCAATTTCAACCGGATTAATGTTTTTACCACTGGGTAATACAATTATTTCTTTGATTCTGCCGGTGATATGTAAATACCCTTTTTTATCAAGGTATCCTTTATCGCCAGTATACAACCAACCATTTTTTATGGTCTCGGCCGTTTCTTCAGGTTTATTATAATAACCTTTCATTATTTGAGCCCCACCAGCGGTGATCTCGCCATCCACAATCCGAACGGAATCTTTAAACAACTCCTGACCAGCTGAACCGGCTTTGGTTTTCCCCAGTCGTGGAAATGTTATCATTGGGGCAGCCTCAGTCATACCAAAACCTTCATAGAGATCAAAGCCCAAGGTCCTAAAATCTTTATAAATTTGCACATCTAATTTTGCACCACCACAGATCATATATTTAATATGCCCACCCAAGCGTTTATGGACAGTTTTAAAAATCATTTTAGATACAGTAATTGATCCAAGCCCCTTGGCAATTAAAAATAATAAGCGTGCGATGGCATTGCTCTTGATCTTATTCACGATTCCCTTGCGAATTGTATCATAAAACTTGGGAACTCCGATAATCATTGTGATCTTGTTCACCTGCAAAGTTTCAATGATATCCTCAGAAGCCATTGATGGAGAAAAAGCAACCCTACCACCCACTATTAAAGGTGCAATCAAACTCCCCAGGAGCGGGAATATATGATGTAGCGGTAACAAGATCATCACCCTTTGATCCGATGTAAAAAACGGCACCTCTTCAGTGACAGCTGTGATATTGGCAAGAATATTCTTATAAGTAAGCATCACTCCTTTTGGACTGCCTGTTGTGCCCGAAGTGTAAATAATCACAGCTACATTTTCCGGTTCAATGGAAAACTGTTTTTCCACTGCTTGATTGCCTGCTTCATTAATATCGTCAAATGATAATAAAATTGGTTGGTAATCCAGTTGTTCAATCGCTTTTAAAATATTCACTTCGGTCTCTTTTGAATAATAAACGGCAGCTGGTTTACTATCCATTAAAACATAGGCAATTTCATCTGCTGTTGCCATAAAGTCAATTGGAATACAGATTGATTGATTTAACCAGGTCGCATAAAAGGCATAAACCCATTCTAATCTGTTTTCGGAACAGATGGCAATTTTACTATCGGGCGGTAGGTTGGTTAAAGCAGCAAATTGATTTATCTTATGCAGTAATTGAGTATAAGTAATTTTTAGTTCTTTCCAGACCAGGGCAATATTATCACTTTCTTTAATAAACAAATGATTCTCCTCAAATGAATTAATATCTAATTTTTTAGTACTGGCTTATGGACAATTTGTTTTATAGTCTCTCGATATAAGTTTTCATACTAGAACACTTATGACTATTCAGTATATCATAAATTTGCGGTCATTATCAAACACTCTGTACTGTTACCACGATTCCTAATTAGTGTCTGAACGAAAATACCATTATTTGCTATCAACCCGGTAATTGGGGATATCGCTACGAAGTTTCACGATCCTCGTAACAACCTGGTATTTAAAAGTTTGAGTCTTTTCTAAAAAATGTACATGTCTAAGTCTCATTTAAATCAAATTCTAAAAAAAAAACCTTTGAGATGTTGGCGCTAATTTGATAGTATAACAGCTGGTAATAAATGAATTGAAATTGTCCATATAGCAAAAATGGACCGAGGCGATTAAGTTAATAATTCAGAAAAATTCGTATGAATAGCGCAAGAATCCTGATTGTAGAAGATGAAATCATCACAGCCATGGCAATGCAGAGTGATTTAGAAGCACTTAGCTATCAAGTGATTTCCGTTGAAAATACCGGTAAAAAAGCAATTAAAAAAGCAGAGCAGGAAGCCCCTGACATTATTTTAATGGATATCAATTTAAAAGGTGAAATGGACGGTATTACAACGGCAGATACCATTCAATCCAGTTTTAAAATTCCAATTATATTTATCACTGCCTATGCAGATACTCAAAAACTCAATCGGGCCAAAAAAATCCTACCACTGGCTTATTTATTAAAACCTGTTCAGGCCAATGATCTTAAAATTGCTATTGAGATGGCACTTCATATTTCCAGGGTGAATACCCAAAAGAAAAAAGCCGAAGAAGATTTACTAAAAAAGACCCATGACTTGAGAGATAGAATCAAAGAATTGAATTGTTTGTATGCCATCTCAGAACTCATTGAAAAACCAGATTTATCCTTATCACAACTGTGTCAGGAAGTAATAAATCTAATTCCTACTGCTTTACATTATCCTAATATCAGCAGTGCACGACTGATTCTTGAAAATCAGGAATTTAAAACTAAAAACTTCATAGATACAACCTGGAAATTAACTTCAACAATTAGTGTACGGGATGAAGATTATGGAACTCTTGAAATTTGTTACCCTGACAGACGCCGGGAAATTAGAAAAAAAACTTTTTTAAAAGAAGAAAGGAGTTTGATTAATGAAATTTCGGAAAGATTAGGGAAAATCATAGAGAAAATGCAGGCAGAAGAAGCCTTGAAAAATGCAAATCATCAATTACAACTATTATCCGAGCAGCTAAAAGAAGAAAATATTTACCTTCAAGAAGAAATAAAACAATCCCATAATTTTGGTGAAATCATTAGCAAAAACAGAAAGTATTTAAAAATTTTAAAGACGGTTGAAAAAGTTGCTGTATCTAAAACAACCGTTCTGATTTTAGGAGAAACAGGGACCGGAAAAGAATTAATTGCCAGACTGGTTCATCAATTAAGTGATCGTAAAAATCAAACTTTAGTTAAAGTCAATTGTGCTACTTTACCCGCTAATTTAATTGAAAGCGAGCTATTCGGACATGAAAAAGGAGCATTTACAGGAGCTGTTTCAAGCAAAAAAGGCCGTTTTGAACTTGCAGATAAAGGCACTATTTTTCTAGATGAAATCGGAGACTTACCGCTGGATCTTCAGGCTAAACTTCTAAGAGTATTACAAGATAACGAATTCGAAAAAATAGGCGGAACCAAAACCTTAAAAGTTGATGTGCGTGTATTAGCGGCCACCAATAAAAACCTTGAAAGTCAGTGTGAAGAGGGACGATTCCGTCCGGATTTGTTTTATCGCCTCAATGTTTTCCCTATTGAAAGTATGCCGCTTCGAAAAAGAAATGATGATATTCCTATATTGCTTAGACATTTTATAAAGATATTCAATAAAAAAACCGGAAAGAAAATCGAATCAGTGCCTAAAAATATCTTAGATATTTTACAATCCTACCATTGGCCGGGAAACATCCGGGAGTTGGAAAACATCATTGAACGTGCTGTCATTTTGAGCACAGGAAATCAACTGGAATTGGGTGACTGGTTATCAAAAAACAAACAGGGATCCGGAAAAGCTTCTATTTTAACCCTGGACGATTTACAAAAAGAACACATCATACACGTCCTTAATTTGACCAATGGTAAAGTAGGTGGCAAGTCGGGAGCAGCCAATTTATTAGGTTTAAGTCGTACAACTTTACAGTCCCGTATGAAGAAACTGGGGGTTGCCATCAATAAAAATACTTCTGAAATGGAATAAACTATAGAGTGATGATAAACTATAAAATTTATTTTCACAACTTAAGCAAAAATTTGATCCAATGAAATTACATGTCATTCTTTTTACTTTAGCACTCTTAACGTTTTCGTCAGCGCTTATTGGTGGCCTGTTTTACTATTCATCCTTAAAGGAAGTGGTCATTCAGAAAGCTGCTTTGGAAAGCGAACTGAGTGTTTCTACTTATAAAGATCACATTTCATATTTATTGTCTGAAAAACTAAAGGAAGTTAAAGCACTTTCGAAAACAAAAGAATTAATACAAACGCTTAAATTCCCAACAAAAAACAATTTGGTAAATGCCAACAACATGTTGCTATACTTCAATAACTCACTGGAATCCGATGTTTGTTATCTGATGGACACGAACGGAAAAACAATTTCATCCAGTAATTTTGATGCACCTGATAGTTTTGTCGATAAGAAATATGCGTTTCGTCCCTATTTCAAAAAAGCTATGAAAGGTTCTTCCGCTATCTATTTAGCTTTAGGGGTAACTTCAGGAAAGCGTGGTGCTTATTTTAGTCAACCCATTTACGATGTTAATGGTAATACGCCAATTGGTGTTTTAGTGATAAAAACTGCTGTTGATTCACTGGAAAATACTATAGCAGGTCTAGGCTATAACAAATCAAAAGCCTTAATAACGACTCCCCAGGGAATCATATTCATGTCATCTTTTAAGCCCTGGCTCTTTCAATCACTGTTTAAATCAAATATCGATTCTTTAGCAAAAATTATTTTAACAAAACAATTTGGCAAGGGCCCCTGGAAATGGACAGGGCTAACATTGAAAAATGATCACCAAATTGTTGATAATACGGGAAATGAGTACTTATTTCATAAAATAGATATTAAAGAGCTTCCTGGCTGGACGATTTTGAGCATGATCAATCCTGAAAAAATTTCAGAAGAAACCATTAACCCCATGATTAAATTATCAGGCTATATTATTGCTGTCATATGTTTATTCATTGGAATTTCAGTGATCACCCTGTATCGTATGGCGTATTCAGAAATACTTAAACGTAAACAAGCAGAAGAAGCTCTTTTACAGGCTAAATCCGAACTAGAAACAAAAGTTGAAGAGAGAACTCTGGACTACAAAACAGCCAAAGAAGAAGCAGAAAAAGCCAATATGCTTAAAAGTGAGTTTTTGGCAAACATGTCCCATGAACTACGCACACCGATGCACGGAATACTCAATTTTTCAAAATTTGGCATTGTAAAAATAGATAAAATTAGTAAAGAAAAAAGTTTGCATTACTTCAGGCAAATAAGACTTGCAGGTGAGCGTTTAATGGATCTTCTTGGTAATTTGCTCGATTTGTCCAAGCTAGAAGCCGGAAAAGAGACCTATCATTTTCAATCCGAAGATACCTGGCTAATTACAAAGAATATTGTTTTTGAGTTGAAATCATTTTGGGAGAAAAACTCGTTAAATGTTGAAGCTGTACCACCAACAATACAAGCGATAGCGGTTTGTGATAAAACTAAAATTGATCAGGTAATCAGACATCTTTTGATCAATGCCATAAAATTTACACCACCTGGGGGAAAAGTCACTGTCTCCTTCAGTTTGGGGCGACCAGACAGCCAAAATAATATCAGCAGTTCTGTATTGGTTCCAGCCCTTTATGTTTGTATTCAAGATAACGGCGTCGGTATTCCTGAAAACGAAAAAGAATTCATTTTTAAAAAATTTATCCAGAGCAGTCGAACAAAAACCGGAGCTGGCGGAACGGGGCTCGGTCTCTCAATATGTTATGAAATTATTCAAGCTCACGGCGGAAAAATATGGGCTAAAAACAATTCGGAGGGAGGAGCAAGTTTTATTTTTTCAATCCCTTATCCACAAGAAATATCTCTTATTTCTTAAGTAATTATACCTCCTTTTATTAACTTGAGCGTCTAAATTTCTCAGTTATCATCTCGTCGGATTGACATGACAGAGTCTTTGCTTTCGATTTCAGTTTAATGAAAAATGCCGAAATATCGTCTATTGCCGAAATAACATCTTTTTTTTGCTGATAAAATTATATCTTATAAATTATTAAAAAAATAATTCCAATATAAACAGTATATTACAATTAGTTTTTAGGATTCTTTTTTTGGCACTTTTTTAGCAAAGTATCAGACTAAATACTTAAGCGAGTACAAAATGTTGACCCTTGATACAAAATCAAACATGAACCCTGAACCACCACCTAAAAAACTACCAGATTTTGATCTGAATTCAATCATTGCTTCAACCACAGACCTGGTGCTGGTACTATTTACATCGGATGGTAGTGGCCTGGGTTACATTGAAGAATCAAATCTAGCTGAACTCCCGAAAAAGCTCGTCAAAAGTATTTCCATCTATAAACTAGACTATGAAAAACATAAAGATGTTGCATTAACATACAATATTCGGGAATTGCCGACACTTCTTTTTTTTCATGGAAAAACCATTATTGATAAAATTGTAGGATTACATTCAAAAGCAGAATTAATTTCAATAATACAATTAAACCTGGAGAGAGCTCATTTTCATCCTTTAAAGGCACTATAAAGTATGAAACAAACAGATTAGTGGAGGTGAATAAGAAAATCATTTGATTTTTTAAAAGGTAAATATTTCAATTGTCCAAAATCTTGTCATTTTGCCATAAATTTAATTAAGGAGTTTGATATGTTACGACTAAAAGATATTAAAATGAAACCGAAACTGACGGGTTTATTTTTGTTAGTAGGAATTATTCCACTGGCTATTGTTGGCTATTGGGCAAGCAACCTGGCAACAAACGCCTTAATGGAAAAGTCTTTTGGGCAACTTGAATCTGTAAGAGGAATTAAAAAAAACCAGATTGAAACGTTTTTTGCTGAAAGAAAAGGTGATATGGGGGTGTTAATGGAAACCGTTAATACCTTGAGAACCGAAGCTATTAGTAAATTGACAGCAGTTCGCGAAATTAAAAAAAGCCAAATTGAAAATTTTTTCACTGAAAGAATGGGTGATGTGGAAGTATTAGCTGCCAACCCATTTATTGTCCAAGCCATGTTGGATCTTGATACTGCTTTAGTGAACGCCGGAGGTACTGAAAGTGGTAAATTTAAAGGACTTACCAATGGTAAATTTATGGCTCCGGACAGTTATAAAAAGGTTCATGCCAAGTATTTCCCTGTCTTAAACCACTATATGGAAAAATATGGTTATTATGATCTATTTTTAATGTGCCCTGACCATGGTGATATTTCATTTACAGTTACCAAAGAATCGGACTTCGGCACACGTGCAAGTCTAATTGATGCAGGTACTTTAAGAGCCGCCTGGCGGGGAGCAGCTAACGAGGGAAGGGTTTTTCTTTCCGATACTAAACCTTATGCTCCTTCGAACGGTGTACCCGCTCAATTTGTAGCGGCTCCGATAAAAGAAAATAATAAAATAATCGGAGTGGTTGCTCTCCAGATATCATTGGACGCTGTTAATAATATAATGTCAGAACGTTCGGGTTTAGGTAAAACAGGAGAAACGTATCTGGTTGGTTCCGATCAATTGATGCGATCCGATTCATTTTTAGATCTCGAAAATCATACTGTTTCCGCTTCATTTAGAAACCCCATCAAAGGAAAAGTTGATACGAGGGCATCAAAAAATGCGGTTGCTGGACAGACTGGTGCAGAAGTCGTCCTAGACTATAATGGTAATGCTGTACTTTCGGCATATACATCCATCCAAATCGGGGATATCTCCTGGGGATTGTTGGCAGAAATAGACGTTGCTGAAGCTTTCAGTCCCATCGATGCCAATGGAAATGAGTTTTATAAAAAATACGTAGAGATGTATGGTTATTATGATCTATTTTTAATTAATCCGGATGGATACGTTTTTTACACCGCAGCCAAAGAAGCTGATTTTCAAACCAATATGCTCAGTGGTAAATATGCCTCTTCTAACTTGGGAAAACTGATTAATAGAACCATTAATAACAAACAATTTGGATTTGCTGACTTTGCACCTTATGCTCCCAGTAATAATGAGCCCTGTAGCTTTATAACCCAACCAATTGTACATGAAGGCAAGATTGAGATTATCATCGGCTTACAAATATCATTGGAATCAATTAATACCATTATGCAGCAAAGAGATGGAATGGGAAAAACAGGTGAAACCTATCTGGTAGGCCCAGATAAATTGATGCGTTCAGATTCCTATTTAGATCAGCAGGGACATTCAGTTAAGGCCTCCTTTGCCGGTACTGTTGAGAATAATGGCGTGGATACCGAAGCTGCCAATCAGGCACTCTCAGGAAAAACGAATGCAAAAGTAGTTGAAGATTACAATGGTAATCCTGTACTTTCAGCGTTTACACCTCTTAATATATTTGGTGTAACCTGGGGATTGTTGTCAGAAATTGATGAAGCAGAGATTAGGGAGCCTATCAATACACTTTTAATTTCAATTCTAATAGCCGGTTTAATTATTGGTATTATCGTGGCTGTTATCGCTCTCTTTATTGCAACAAGCATTGCGAATCCACTAGCAAAAGGAGCTGCCTTAGCTAAATCTGTTGCAGAAGGGGATCTTACAGCACAAATCGATGTTAACCAGAAGGATGAAATCGGAATACTGTCTGCTGCCTTACAAAACATGATGGGCAAGCTTACAGAAATTGTAAGCTCTATACAAAACGCATCTAACAATGTTGCTTCAGGCAGTGAGGAACTTAGTTCTACTGCTCAGCAGTTATCACAAGGTGCTACCGAACAAGCTGCATCCGTTGAAGAAACCAGTGCTTCAATGGAGGAGATGGGTTCCAACATCCAACAGAATGCAGATAACTCTCAACAGACAGAAAGGATTTCACTAAAAGCTTCCCAGGATGCCCAGGAAAGCGGAAAAGCAGTATCTGAAGCAATGCTGGCCATGAAGGAAATTGCTACCAAGATTTCGATTATTGAAGAAATATCCCGTCAAACAAATTTATTAGCGCTTAATGCCGCCATTGAAGCAGCCAGAGCCGGGGAACATGGTAAAGGATTTGCCGTAGTAGCTGCTGAGGTTAGAAAACTGGCTGAACGGAGCCAGAATGCAGCGGGTGAAATATCTGAGCTTTCAGCCACAAGTGTAGATGTAGCTGAAAAAGCGGGGGAAATGTTAAATAAACTTGTTCCGGATATCAAAAAAACATCTGAGTTAGTTCAGGAAATTAGTGCTTCAAGTACAGAACAAAATTCCGGGGCTGAACAAATTTCAAAAGCCATCCAGCAATTAGATTCTGTAATCCAACAAAATGCCAGTGCTACTGAAGAAATGGCCTCTACTTCTGAGGAGTTATCCTCACAAGCTGAACTATTAAATGATACGATCTCATTCTTCAATATTAATGGATCTGGTAATCAACACCTGATAAACCAAGCAGCTTATAAGAAATCACTCAAAATAGAGCATTCTCAAAAAGCAATTAACCTGGATAGCACTCCAAAAGTCCAGCCAGTGACATTTAAAAGAAAAAATAATGATGCCGTTAAAGAACTTCCAGGAGTTGATTTGATGATGCATGAAGATTCAGAAATAGATGATCAGGAGTTTGATCGCTATTAGGAGTCCGTCATTAAAATGTTTATTAGAAGAACATTTCAGTTTTTCTCTAAATGATATTAACAGTAATTTTTAGATGCAACCACAAAGGGATCTTTTTTTTTCAATGATTAACCATTCGAGTAGCTAATATTAAATATTTGTGTCCAAAACTTGAATTTCTGATTTCACAACAAATTAGTAACTAAAAGAGAGTTAAAAATGAGTCAGCTAAAAATTTTAATTGTTGAGGATGAAACAATCATTGCTTTGGAAATTCAAGAGTATCTGGAAAGTATGCATTACTGCGTAACAGCAATTACAAGTTCGGGATCTGGAGCCCTTAAAAGCGTAACAGAGAATTGTCCTGATTTAATTCTCATGGATATTTGCTTAAAATCAGAACCCGATGGTATTGAAGTCGCAAAAAAGATTCAATCCGCCAGACACATTCCCATTATTTTTTTAACTGCTTATAGTGACGATGGCCTTCTAGAGAGAGCTAAAACTGTCAGGCCCTACGGCTATATTTTGAAACCATATCAAAGACAGGATTTGAAAGTTGCTATTGATATGGCGATGTATATCTTTAAGATTGAAGGGGAGAAACAGCAAGCTCTGGATGATTTACAACTTGCAAAAATAGAGTTGGAGGAGCGTGTTGAGAAAAAAACAGCAGATTTAAAAAAAGCCAATGAATCGAAAAGTAAATTTGTTGCCCAGATCTCACATGAATTGCGGACACCGTTACATCATATTCTAAGTTACTCCGGTTTCGGAGTTAGTAAGATTGATAAAGTTGATAAAGAAAAATTATTGTCCTATTTTACAAAAATTAAGGAAACCGGAATTAAGATGGCAAGATTACTGGATGATATCCTGGACCTCTCAAAACTGGAATCCGGTAAAATGGTTTATGAGATGAAAGAAGAAGATTTGGTGCGAATTACAACTAATGTCGTTGATGAATTCCAAACGCTCCTTAAAAATAAAGAACTGACACTTAATGTTAAAATTGAGGAAAATATCGCAAAAGTGAAAGGAGATTGGCATCGTTTAGCACAGGTCATTCGTAATTTATTATCAAATGCGATTAAATTTACACCACCAAAGAAGGAAATTACGATTCGCATTGGACCGGAAGATCTGGAACCCGGAAAATTGAAAAAGGATCAAAATAGGGTTTCAGGACTTTCTTTTTCAATTAAGGATGAAGGCATTGGTATTCCTGAAAATGAATTAAATTTAGTTTTTAAACAATATATTCAAAGTAGCAAAACTAAAAATAGAGCAGGAAGTACAGGTCTGGGCTTAGCAATCAGCCAGGAAATTATTAAGGCACATCAGGGAATCATGAGTGTCTGCAATAATCCACAGGGGGGGGCAAAATTCAGCTTTTTATTACCGATTGTTTAAATTTCTATATGGAAAAGGCTACCAAAAATTATCTATATCATTTATCAAAGAATAAATAGTTTTAAGTTTGTTTTTGCTTTTTAATATTGTTCCCCATTATAATGGGTTAACGTTTAAGATTTTTGAACCAGTTTCCTAACGTGGTTTTTCAATAGGCTATAACCTTTGTTGGCTACTGATAATAAACAGTTGTTGGAATAAAAGGAAAAATCTATTTACTTTAAATACAATCAAGATAACCAAAAAGAATGCATTATAGTGAAGATGACGAAATAATTTCTATTTTCCTGGAGGAAACAAAAGATCATTTAATTATTTTGGAAGATGGCATTTTAAAACTTGAAAACCAGAGCGTTGATGCCAACTCAAATCTTATCGAATCCTTATTCCGAGCAGCTCATTCTATTAAAGCTGCTGCTAATTTACTAAAAATGAAAAATATTGAAGCTATATCCCATGAGTTGGAAAATATCCTGGATATCGGACGTCAAGGTAGTTGGGTGGTGGATAGCAATACTGTCAATGGTTTTTTGAAAGGAATTGATATGATCAAGGAGATGCTGGAATTTAGGCAATACAGTGATGAGATAAATGCTGAGGCACTAATTCAATTGTTAAGAAGTCTAATAAAATAGTGTTTATATCTGATATAAAACCAGATGAAGAATTTCCATTTCATTGCATATTATGGCTTTCAATGAATACCAAAGACTTAACTCTCCCTTAAAGGAAATCATAACATGAGCGAACAAGAGATACTTCTGGAAACGGGAACCAATGAATTTGAAATACTTGAGTTCCATATTAATGAAAAGGCTAAAGAAGAAAACAAATTAGAAAAAAATTTCTTTGGGATGAATGTTGCCAAAGTTGTAGAAGTTATTGAATCCCCAAATCTGGGATCAAATAACTATTCAGTAAACCCATGCTTTCTGGGCACAATTCCTTTACGGGATGCAGTATTACCTGTGATTGATTTGAGTATCTGGTTGGGGATGGAAAGAGTAAAACATGATCATGAAAACATCATTGTGACTCAGTTCAGTAATTCTGTTCAGGGATTTTTAGTTTCAGGAGTGGTTGAGATCAACCGGTTAAATTGGAAAGATTTAATTCCACCAGGAAACTTTATTAGAAAGTTAAATACCAAATCGATCATCGGCATGGTTGATAAAGGAGAATATTTTATTCAACTGTTGGACCTGGAACACATTGTTTCCGACTTAAACCCGGGATCAATTGAAGAACAATGGAAAACTAAAGTTAAAACAGATAAGGCATATAAAGTTTTAGTTGTTGAAGATTCACCCACAATTCGTAAAATGCTGGAAAAAAACTTAGTAAATTCTAATTTTCAGGTAACAATAACCAATAATGGGGAAGAGGCGGAAAAATACCTGACGGACGTAAAAAGTCAGGCTGAACTTAAAAATAAAACCATCAATGAGTTTATCGATATTGTCATCAGTGATATTGAAATGCCTTTAGTTGATGGTTTCACGTTAACTAAAAGAATAAAGAGAGATACAAAACTTCAAAAACTTCCCGTCATATTATATTCATCCATCATTACCG